>JAESGN010000280.1_pt1 | contig 72957 bp, 68 predicted proteins | sample 9269731 | NCBI WGS metagenome assembly JAESGN01 (sample SAMN15720683, study PRJNA650826) | algae metagenome | isolation source: Mojavia pulchra JT2-VF2 and co-occurring heterotrophs from desert soil | place: USA: Cadiz Valley, Joshua Tree National Park, CA | collected 1998-06-08
CTCTTTGCGGGTTGTCATGCTGACTTGCCTATTCACATTGCTTGCTCCCGTCCGGACCATCCGGTGGGTAGCAAATTACGTGAGGCAACAGGTCGGCATGGGTAGCAAAACTACTGAGTCAATGCGAGCGCTCAAGATAATTGTCGCTGGCCATCTACGTCTTCAACGGCCTGCACGTAGCGATCGGGATCACGATCGCCGTGCTGTCTTGGAGATACTGGCAGCGACCTGGCACGTGAACTTGAGGCTGAGGGGAAGAACCGCCGGCGCCGCCGGCGCGGCCCCTCCCTGCCCCCAACACACCAGAATGCTGTCACACAAGTGCCAGCTCCGACCACGGAGATGTGCCGGCCAGAATGCGGTCCCTCGCGCCTTGCCATCGTTGGGTCCACCGGCAGTGTTTCGCTCGACTTGAAGCGCAAGTCCTACACCCCGCCGTCACTCGAAATCGTCCACTAACAGTTCAAGGAGGGCCCTCGAATGTGGAAATCGGGAATGGGAAAATTCTTCGGCATTGGCGCGGGGAGCCGGCGCGATGCCGCCGTAGCGAAGAAGCGGCTGCTCGACTGCTTGCGGAGCGATCGATGCGAGCAGGAGTTGCAGGCGCATGCCGAAGAACTTGCGAGCAATCGAGCCAAAGAGCGATTCAACAGCCTCATGGACGACCTCAGGGCACGGAGCAAGTCGATCTCGCCACGTAGGCCGACCGCGTCGCAGTAGCCCTCGCCCTCTGATTCAGACCTTGCGCTACGGGCAAGTTGGACCGATCACCCCTCCCGCGATGGAGACCCCTTCGCCCTGAGCGCCGACGCCGAACCCGGCGCAGTGCGACCTACCCAACTGGGGGTTAGATGACCGCCTTCCCTTGAGATCCTGTCGCCTGCCCGATATGTCTGAACAGGGACGTCGCTAGAAATGACGCACAAGCCTGTGGCGGGCCGGCGCGAATCCCGGGCTGGTCGCGGTTCTGGCGTCCTGCCGCAGGTAAGTCAGCTTTGGGCCGTCCAAAAGCGGACGTTCAGCACCGCTGACTGTCGACAGGCCCCCCGTTCAACAATAGCGCACGACGTTGTAGCCTTCCTCCGCCGTCGGCGCGATGAAGTGGCTGGTGATTTGGTCGAACTCCTTATCTGTCGTTTCGAAGGGATGTTGTCCGGAGAGGTTGCGAGCACGCAGGCGCGCCTTGCAGACATCGTCAGGCACATCCAGGTAGTGGAGGCAATGGGCCGCACCAGCTCTTTCGAAAAGGCTGCGAGCCCAAGTTCTGCTCTTGACCGTGTTCGAGGGGAAATCGAGCACGACCGAGGTGCCTGCGGCAAGTAGTGCCTCGACGTGGCTGGCTATCGCTTCGCGCAACCTGCCGGCACAACGTACGTAGTCAGCGATGGCGTGAATCTCATTCGGGTACAGAAGTGTGAGCCAATCGTCCTCACTGATGAGAACCGTCTTCGGCTCCGTCGCGAGGCGCTTCGTCAGCGTTGACTTGCCGGCGCCAATGTTCCCGCAGACCATATGAAGCACCGCTGGCGCGGAAGGGGCAGTGCCAGTCCGCGCCGTATCGAGTTCGCTCATTCCATTCTCCTTTGACACTGAAAGCCCCGGGAGACAGAAAAAACCCGCCTCTCGGGGCGGGTTGCTTATGGCTACTCAGGCCGCGCGCTAACCCACCATCCTTTGGATGGTGCGAATAATCGACACGGTGTGCGAGCGAGCCATGGCGCGAAAGGATAGCCGGTGCCGGTGGTCTTGGCAAACCGAGTATGGCTGTTGCCTACAGCATGCAGTCACGCGGAGAGTTCGGTTCGAGGGTCTGCTCTTGGCCGACATAGCGCCTTCCATTGAATCATAGGCTCGTGCGGCCCTTTGCCTACCGCCACGCCCATATCTCACGCCCCGGCAACGTCTGAGTGTCGGGCAAGCGCCCCGCTCGCGATTCCCACCACGCACGACAGCACGGTCGCTGCGCGCTTTACTGCACTCAAATTCAATGAAGCATCGATTCCCCATCGGAACCCAGTACTGGTCCCGTGGCAAGCACCCGCGCCTCTGCACAGTGGTCGCCCAGCTCACTACCAGGGACGAAGTCAGGCGCGTCGTCCTTACCACTACACCACGCAGCACGAGTTCCTTGGCGAACTGATCCAGGATCAGAACGTGGTAGACACCACGATCGCTCGCAGCCTGCTGCCCGAGTACCGGCACCTGCTGACCGCAGCGCCGGTAGCGCCGGAGCCAGAGCACACCGTGCACACAACCGGCAGGCTCCACCTTCGTGAGAACGGCGATGCCAACAGCTACGCCCTACTCGACGAGAACGGCCACTGGCGGGTATCGCTGGTCATGGACGGCGAGCAGATCACCGAGCGCCAGGGCGCCGACCTGACGCGTACGGTGGCGGCTTGGAATGCCTGCGACGGGATCTCGACCGAGGACCTCGAGGACAACGCGCCGTTCATAACCTATCCGGAGCTACGACCGAGCTATGGGTCGCGTCCGTGCGGGTGACTAAGCTAAAGCTGCTACCGCGCCCTAAACCCGGCGACCTTTCTCCCGATGTAAAGCGCCGAGTTACAGATTTCGGCATGAGTACAACGCTGACGATCTATATCGAGGGCCCGGCCTTCTGGCCCCCTGCCCGGCTGGCAGGCCGCACGCGGCCTTCCGCGGCGAGGGCGCGCTTGCCGACCCGCCGACGCTGGTGCTCGATGTGGAGACCACGGCGACCTATGGCTCTGGCCACCACGAGGACATTTGCACCTCCCCAACTCCTGACATATGCCAGCTAAACTGTATTTAGCTGGAAACTGTTCATGCTCACCATCACCTCGGTCGAAGCACAAAACCGCTTCGGGCAACTGCTGGACTCTGCTCAACGTGAGCCCGTAGCCATCACCCGGCGCGGCCGGCCCGCGGCCTACATCATTTCTCCTCAAGAGATGAATGAATTGCAGGAAGCGCGGCGTGCGCGCGGCGAGGAACAGGTGCAGCAACATCGCCAGTGGGCCGATGCATGCGCTGACGGCTGGAACACCGTGCAGGCCCAGTGGAGCTCTTTCACAGACGAACACTCGACCCTTTGAGGCATGGCGCAGTTCTACCTTCTCGAAACAGGGGCGCACAACAGCGTACCATCCCCTATGTCGTAATCATCCAGTCGGCACAATTCGACCGCTACCGTCGCAGAGTGGTAGTGCCCTTGGTAAAGCACGATACGTTGCCTAGCGGGGCCCCTCTTTCCGGCACGCGCATGAATCCGATATTCACCATCGAGGACGAGGATGTCGTGCTGCACCCGCTGGACACGGTGTCGGTTGCAATCGATCAATTGGGAGAACGCATAGGCTCATTGGCGGAGCATGGTCAGCGGATCGCAGATGCGATGGACGAGTTGCTGACCCGTTCCTGGGGCTGACCGAAGGTTCGCTCCAGCAAGCAAGATCGGTTAACGATGCCGCAGGCGCGGAGCGGCACAATGATCCGAAGCGGTGAACCTGGAAGAACCTGGGCGCTGCTCGCCGTCGCGAGCCGGCTACGCGACGCAAACGCAAAACAGTTCAATGCCACAGGAAGGAAAGGGTCGGGCGGTCCCGTGAGGGTTCTATCCAGCTGCAGGGTCAAGTGTCAAACCTGGCGGACCAAACCTATTTGGCGACCTGTCTGCCCTCTACCGGTTGCTACTACGAAGAGCATCGCAGCGTTTAGTAGACGGCCGGCTACAGCTGGTAATGCACGTCGGATCGACGCCGCGAGTTTTAAGGCAGCCAGCACATCTGTTCTCGTGCATATTGGCAATCCGCCCCCAGCGCTTGAGCGCGCGACGGGATACCGCAGGACTAACGCTAGCGGAATTTCCAGATCACGATCGCTGCGCAAAAAGTAGCTCTTGATCGCTTCACTTCTTTTCAGAGCTGACATCGGGGTACAACCTACTAGCCCGGCTTTGGTAAATGCGAGGGCAACACCATATCGGCTGCACTGACAGCATCCCTCTCGCACGCTACAGCGCAGAAGACGCGGCGCTGGCCACGAGGATAGACAGAACGAACGGCGGGGAATCTCTTGCGTTCAGGCGGCATCGACAGTGGCAGTGGATCCGGCTTCACGCGAACGCAGCAGGTCCAGCGCGACGTCGACAATCATGTCTTCTTGACCGCCAACCATGCGGCGCCGTCCAAGTTCGAGCAGGATCTCGACGGTCGGCAGGCCGTAACGCGACGCGGCAGCTTCCGCATGCCGCAGGAAGCTGGAGTAGACACCGGCATAGCCCAGCGACAGCGTCTCCCGGTCGACGCGAACGGGCCGGTCCTGCAATGGCCGCACGATGTCGTCGGCCGCATCCATCAGCGCCTTGACGTCGCAGCCATGATTCCAATGCAGCCGCTCGGCCGCAGCCACGAAGACCTCGAGCGGCGCGTTGCCGGCACCGGCGCCCATTCCAGCCAGGCTCGAATCCACGCGATCGCAGCCCTCCTCCACCGCCACGATGCTGTTGGCGACGCCGAGGCTGAGGTTGTGGTGGGCATGCATGCCGGTCGCCGTCTCCGTGCGCAGCACGTCCTTGAGGGCGCGGAAGCGGTCGCGCACGTCCTGCATGCCCAGGGCGCCGCCCGAGTCGACGACGTACACGCAGGTGGCACCGTAGCTTTCCATCTTCAGCGCCTGCCGCGCGAGCTCTGCGGCGCTGGTCATGTGACTCATCATGAGGAAGCCGACGGTGTCCATGCCAAGCTCGCGCGCGGTCTCGATGTGCTGCTTCGCGACGTCGGCTTCCGTGCAATGCGTCGCCACGCGCACCACGCTGGCACCGGCCGCGTGGGCGGCCTTCAGGTCGTGCACGGTGCCGATGCCTGGCACGAGCAGGGTGGCGATGCGCGCCCGGCGAACGGCATCGCGCGCCGCGGCGATCCACTCGATGTCGGTGTGTGCGCCAAAGCCGTAGTTGAAGCTGGAGCCGGCGAGCCCGTCGCCGTGGGCGACCTCGATGGAGTCCACGCCCGCTGCATCGAGCGCGGCCGCGATCTGCGCCACCTGCGCCACCGTGTACCGGTGCCGGATGGCGTGGCTGCCATCGCGCAGCGTCACGTCGGATATGTAGATCTTCTTGTCGTTCATGGGATTCTCCTCACGCGTTCGCCATGCCACGAGCGGCCAGCAGGCGCGCCGCGATGCGCTCGCCGCTCGCGAGGGCGGCGCTGGTCATGATGTCCAGGTTGCCCGCATACGCCGGCAGGTAGTGCGCCGCGCCTTCGACCTGCAGGAACACGGAGGTCTTCAGCCCGGCGAGCCGTCCCACGCCGGGAATCTGCAGCGCCTGGGCGGGCGGAATGTGTTCGAACTGCACGGCCTGCTTGAGGCGGTAGCCCGGCACGTACTCCTCCACGGCCGCCACCATGGCCTGCACCGAGGCTTCGATCGCGGCCTCGTCACCGCCCGCGCTCAGCGTGTAGACGGTGTCGCGCATCAGCAGGGGCGGCTCCGCAGGGTTGAGAACGATGATGGCCTTGCCCCGCCGCGCCCCTCCCACGACTTCGATGGCGCGGGCCGTGGTCTCGGTGAACTCGTCGATGTTGGCCCGCGTGCCCGGGCCCGCGGAGCGGCTCGACACCGACGCGACGATCTCGGCATAGTGCACGGTCGCCACTTGCGAGACGGCGCGCACGATGGGAATGGTGGCCTGGCCGCCACAAGTGACCATGTTGAGGTTTGGCGCGTCCAGGTGTTCGTCGAGGTTCACCACAGGGACACAGTAGGGACCGATGGCGGCCGGCGTGAGGTCCACCATGCGCAGGGACGGCTTGCGCTCGCGCAGGAAGGCGTCGTTGCGGACGTGCGCGGCCGCCGAGGTGGCGTCGAACACGATGTCGATGTCGCCGAACGCGGGATGCCGCGCGAGGCCCTCGACCCCCTGGTCGGTGGTCGCCACGCCGAGGCGGCGCCCACGCGCGAGGCCGTCGGAGTTTGCATCGATGCCGGCGAGCGCGACCACCTCGAGCTTCCGTGCGCCGCGCAGGGCCTTGATCATCAGATCGGTGCCGATGTTTCCGCTGCCGATGATGGCCGCCTTGATCTTGTTCATGGAGTTTCCTTGCATGTTCACCTGAACCGCGCCGCGACGCGGCCGAGGCCTTCGATATGCGCCTCGAAGAACGAGGGCGCGGTGATCGTCACCATGGGGCCGAGCGCCCCGGTCAGCACGACATCGCCGGCGCGCAGCGGAGTGCCGAGCCGGGCCAGTTGCCGCGCCAGCCAGACGGCGGCATTCAGCGGATGTCCCATGCACTCGCCGCCGCTGCCCTGGCTCACCGCGCGGCCGTCTTCGGTCAGCGTCATGCCGGCATCGCGCAGACTCAGCCGATCCAGTCGCTTCGGGTCCGCGCCCAGTACGTAGCCGGCGGCCGATGCGTTATCGGCGATGGTGTCGAACAGATGGATGTCCCAGGCCGCGATGCGACTGTCCACGATCTCGAGCGCAGGCACCGCATAGGCCGTGGCCGCGAACAGGTCGGCCAGGGTTGCGTCGGCGGCCGTCACGTCCTTGTCGAGCACGATCGCGACTTCGGCTTCCACCTTGGGACGAATGAAGCCGGCCAGCGGAATCTCCGCACCGTCGCCAAAGGCCGTGGAGCTCCAGAGTGCGCCGTAGTCCGGCTGGTCCACGCCAAGCTGCCGCTGCACGCTGGCGGCAGTGAGCCCGATCTTGCGGCCCGTGACGCGATCGCCGCTCGACATGCGGCGCGCCTCGTTAATGCGCTGCACGGCATAGGCGTTCTCCTGAGTCGTCGACCAGCCCACGGACTCGGCTTGGTGCCGCAACGGCGTGCAGGGGGAGCGCTGGTGCTCGGCATCGCGCAGCGCCGCGGCCAAGGCTTCGGCGGGGTCGGATAGATGTTGCATGGATGATCTCGGTTGGAAGGAATGGGGTGGGGCAGCGCATCGCGCCGGCTTGCGTCAAGTGCCGAGAGAAGTCCCCCGGGGCAAGAGCTGCGGGCGGCAATTTCTCGGGTCTCTTCTCACGAAGTCGAAACGAAGAAGGCAGCTCACCGCGACGGTGTTTCGTCTGTTCATGCGACCGTCTTCGCCATGGGTGAGGTGACTGAAGCAGAGGTTAGCGACGGGGCCATGGCGGCGGAAATGCTTTCTCGGCATGGAGACCATGCCGGTGTGGGCGTCACGGTCCCCGAACAGCGCTCGGCGGCAGCGCGGGTGAACGACTCGAACTTCGCGCGGTCATCCGCACCCGGCCGACGGTCGACGCGCTTCGCGACCATCCTTCGAGCTCGGCGATGCTTCATTCGAACTGCCGTCGCAGTTCAAACTTCTGGATCTTGCCGGTGGAGGTCCTGGGGAGTTCGCCGAAGACCACGGCTCGCGGTACCTTGAACCCGGCCAGGTGCTTCCTGCAGTGCGCGATGATGTCTTCGGGACCGAGCTTCGCTCTCGCCCTGAGCTCGACGAAGGCGCACGGTGACTCGCCCCACGTGAGATCAGGCTTGGCCACCACCGCGGCAGCCAGCACGTCTGGATGCCGGTACAGGACATCCTCGACCTCGATCGAGGAGATGTTCTCCCCGCCGGAGATGATGATGTCCTTGCTGCGGTCCTTGATCTTGATGTAGCCGTCCGGGTATTGCACCGCGAGGTCACCGGTGTGGAACCAACCGCCCGCGAACGCTTCCTGCGTTGCCTTCGGGTTCTTGAGGTAGCCCTTCATCGTGATGTTCCCGCGGAACATGATCTCGCCCATGGTGTCTCCGTCCCATGGCACGGGCACCATCGTCCGCGGATTCATCACGACGGCGCCTTGCTGCAGGTGGTAGCGCATGCCCTGGCGCGCATTCAGCCGCGCGCGCTCGCCGATGTCCACCCCGTCCCATTCAGGGTGCTTCGGGCAGACCGTCGCCGGGCCGTAGACCTCGGTCAGGCCGTACACATGGGTGAGGTCGACGCCGAGCCGCTCCATGCCCTCGATCATCGAGGCGGGCGGCGCCGCGCCGGCCACCATCGCCTTGACCCCGCGCGGCAATTTTCTCGTCAGCTCGTCGGGCGCGTTGACCAGCATCGAATGCACGATCGGCGCGCCGCAGTAGTGCGTCACCCCGTGTTCGCGGATCGCGTCCACGATCGCGCCGGCATCCACCTTTCGCAGGCACACGTTCACCCCGGCCCGCGCCGCGATCGTCCAGGGAAAGCACCAGCCATTGCAGTGGAACATCGGCAGCGTCCAGAGGTAGACGGCGTGCTTGGGCATGTCCCACTCGAGAATGTTGGACACGGCATTCATGGCCGCGCCGCGGTGGTGGTAGACGACGCCCTTGGGGTTGCCGGTGGTGCCGCTGGTGTAGTTCAGGGCGATGGCATCCCACTCGTTCTGCGGCAGATCCCAGGCGAACTGTGGATCGCCCTCGCCCACGAGCATGTCGTAGCTCAGCTCGCCGATGCGCTCCACCGTTCCGGCGTAGAGTGGGTCCTCGACGTCCACCAGCAGCAGCGGCAAGCGGCTCTTGCGCAATGCCAGCGCTTTCTTCATCACGGGCACGAATTCCGGATCGACGATGACCGCGCGTGCCTCGCCGTGGTCCAGCATGAAGGCGATGCTTTCCGGATCCAGCCGCGTGTTGAGGGCGTTGAGTACCGCGCCGGCCATGGGCACACCGAAGTGCGCCTCGATCATCGCAGGCGTGTTGGGCAGCATGACCGCGACGGTCTGCCCCTTGCCGATGCCGCGCCTCTGCAGCGCGCAGGCCAACTGGCGGCAGCGGTCGTACACCTCGGCCCAGCCGCGGCGCAGGGTCCCGTGCACGATGGCCAGGCGCTGCGGGTAGACCTCGGCGCTTCGCTGGAGGAATGGCAACGGCGAAAACGACGCGTAGTTCGCGGATGTCCGGGGAAGGTCCCGGTCGAAGAGCGGAATGTCCAAGGATGTCACCTCTTCAGTCGCAAGGAAGTGGAACTCGATCGTGATCTGCGAAGAGCCTCGGCGGTGGCGTGGCGCCCGGACGACGAGAATTCCCGTGCGATCAAAACGGGCGGCGCTGAGCCGCCCACTCGACGCCGCGCTTCACCAGCTCCTGAAACACCGGGAAGTCCCAGGGGCCCCGATGGTCGGGCGGATCGGGCAGGTGAGGGAACGGCTTGTCATAGGGACGATTGGCGTGGCCGAGCGCGAGATAGAGCACGCCGCCGTCGCCGACGGCCCGGCGGTAGAGCATCGGGCGATCGGCCTGCTCGACATGGATGCCGCCGAGCGCTTCACCGCCCCAGCGCGTGTGCAGCAACACGTCGAGGTCCCTGGTGACGTCCTCGATGCAATAGAGCTCGTCGCACACTTCGAAGTCGCGGATGCCTTGCAGAAGCGGCTCTTCCTGCCGCGTCACCTTGACCGGAAAGCGCATGGACTTCGGGTGCGCGAGGAAGCGTGTGCCGAGGATGCTCGGCATCGCCTGGTTGCCCGCGACCGAATTGGTCGCATGCAACGCGAACCAGCGGCCGCCGCGATCGAGGAAGCGCCGGATCGCGCCACCCGCTTTCTCGCTCACCGGTACCTGCGAGGTGTAGCTGACGAGCAGGTCGGCGCCGAGGATGTCGGCTGACGCCTCATAGTCGTTGTAGCAATCGGTGCGGATGCCGTGAGCGTCGTAGAGCGCCTGGGCAAGCCGCAGCCGCGCAAGATCAAAGTCGTGGTTGCGGTGAGGGCTGCCGCACACCAGTGCGGCGACGAGCGGGCGCGGCATCGCTAGTCGACGTCCCGCAGGTGCCGCATCTCGTCCCCCATCGGCGGCGCCTCGCCGAAAGCCGCCGGCATCAGCAGCCTGCTCTCCTGGCGGACGAACAGCGGAGCGACCTCGGCGACGTAGGCCTGCCACGCAGCAAGGCTGGCGAGCGCGCGGCGCCGACGTACACGGTCCTCGAACGAACTGAACCCCCAAAGGAAAATCACCTGGTTCAGGTCGCCGACTTCCGTCGTGTAGCACCCAGCCAGGTGCCCGAGGACGTCGCACTGAAGCGACCTGCCCTTCTCGGCGTAGATGCCGAGGTAGTCCTTCAGGCGCGAGGGCAGCAACTGGTAGGTCCGCATCTCGAAGAGCATCCTATCTCCCGCCCGCGACATCGATGACCGCCCCATGGACGTACGACGAGCGTTCCGACGCCAGCCAGAGCGCTGCCTCAGCCACTTCGTCCACGGTGCCCGGACGTCGCATCGGGATCGTCGGCGCAATGCTTTCGATGAGCTTCGCGCCTCCGAACTCATCGTGCATGTCGGTGACGATGACACCGGGCCGAAGGCTGTTGACCCGGACGCCCTGCGGCCCGAGCTCCTTGGCCAGCGCGATGGTCATGCCGTCCAGCGCGGCTTTCGTGGACGCATAGTGGGCAAGCTCGGGCATGCCGCCATGACGTGCCGCCGCGGAGGAGATGTTCACGATCGATCCGCCTGCGCCCCCGCTGCTGCGGCGCATGCGCCTGACCGCTTCGCGCAAGCAGAAGAATGCCGAAAACACGTTCGTCTCGAAGATCCGCCGCAACCTGTCCTCGTCGATGGCATCGATCGGGCACCGGCTCCCGGAAATGCCGGCGTTGTTCACCAGCGCGGAGACGGTGCCCAATGTCCGGTCGACTTCGGCGAAGAGCTTCGCCGCACCGTCGCTGGTCGACACATCCGCACAGACGGCAGCGGCCCTGCCTCCCTGGCGGGCGATATCCCGGACGAGTGCTTCCGCACCCTCACGATCGCTGCGGTAGTTCACCGCGACCCCATACCCCTCCTTCGCCCCGAGGAGCGCGATCGCGGCACCGATACCCCGGCTGGAGCCGGTCACGACAAGCACTTTCGACATGTTCTTTCCTTCACAAGTTGACGCCGGCGGCGCCCTTGAGCTGCAGGCGCTCGCGGGCCTCCTCGGCAGAGGCGATCTCGAGTCCCAATCCTTCGATCAGCTTTCTCACGGCCCGGACCTGGTCCGCATTCGACTCAGCCAGCTTGCCGGGGCCCAGCCAGATCGAGTCCTCCAGGCCGACGCGCACATTCGCGCCCATCGTTGCCGCCTGCGCCGCCACTCGCATCTGCGCGGCGCCTGCCCCGATCACCGACCAGTGGTACTGATCGCCGAACAGCCGGTCGGCTGTCCGCTTCATGTGCATCACATCCTCCGGATGCGTCCCCGCCCCTCCCAGAATGCCGAGGACGGACTGGATGAAGAGAGGCGCCTTCAACATCCCGCGGTCCAGAAAGTGCCGGAGGTTGTAGAGGTGCGCGCTGTCGTAGCACTCGAACTCGAATCGCGTGCCTGCCTCGGCCCCCACCCCCAGGATGTGCTCGATATCCTTGAAGGTGTTCCTGAACACGAGGTCGCGGGTGCTCTCCAGGAACGGGGCCTCCCAATCGAACCTGAACTTGTCGAAGCGCTCCAGCATGGGATACATGCCGAAGTTCATCGAACCCATGTTCAGCGAGGCGAGCTCCGGCTTGAACGCGATCACGGGCCGAATGCGCTCGCTGACAGCCATGCCCGGCGCGCCGCCGGTGGTGATGTTGATCACCGCATCGCATCGCTCCTTGATCTGGGGCAGGAACTTGTCGAACGCTTCCGGCGTCTGGTCCGGTCGACCGGTGACGGGGTCTCGCGCGTGCAAGTGGATGATGGCGGCGCCGGCCTCGGCAGCACCGACGGCTGCGTCGGCGATCTGTTGGGGGGTGATCGGCAGGTGGGGCGTCATCGTGGGCGTGTGCACGCCGCCGGTCACCGCGCAGCTGATGATGACTCGCTGTTGCTTCACAAAAGTGCTCTCCGGGTCAGATGGATCACGCCCAGGTCGGGATCACGGGCAGAAGAATGGATGAGGGGTGCGCCGGGCCGGTGTGGATCGTCACCTTCCCACCGAACACCGACCGCGGACGGTCCCGCTCGTCGTCATGAACGAACGCGCCACAGCCTCGCATTGCGTGGGCGGGGTGCAATGCCATCACGGGTGGGCCTGCGTATTCGAAGTCCTTGCCACGGATGCTCAGCGCCAGTCGGTAGCCCGGTGGTACGACGATGCTCGTCGGCCAGATCTCGACGTCGACTGGATAGACCTCGCCGGGCACGAGCGGAACGATCTCGTCGTGCGCATGCCAGGGTCGCCACGGCTTGGAGCGGACTGCGTCCAGCTTCCGGTGCGACGCACGCAGCCACCCCTGCGCGATCGGCGTGTTCGGGTCGTTGGCGCCCTGGAAGGTGACTTCCTTCATGTCGGGCGTGAACAGTCGAACGGTGAGAAAGAGATCCGCGTCGGTGGTCTCGGAGGAAATGTAGAGGCGGGCTGCCAAGGGGCCCGTCACCTCGAGTTCACTGGCCGAGGGCGGCAACATGAACACCAGGCCCGGTCCCAGGGCCTCGTAGGTGACGGAAGCGTTCTGGGCCGGGACGGCGCTGCCAAGGGCCGCCTGCCCGGGCTCCAGGTAGTACGGGGTCCAGCGCGTGTCCGGAATGGGCCACGCCTGCTCCTTGCGAGCAACGAACCGGTCCACGTGCCGGATCTGCAGGTTCACCGGTGGTTCGGCGTCCCAGCCGTTGTTCGCTCCCTTCAGGAAGTGATCGAAGAACCTTTTCTGCAGCGCGACCGAACCGGCGGTGTAGAACGAAGACCAGTGGTCGCCGCCATGCAGCTCGAGCCATTTCTGCTTTGAGCCCGCTTGCGTGAATCCTTCGATGTTGCCTCGCAGATGAAGGCCGAGCCCTCCCCAATTGCCCGCCGAGAGGAGCGGCACGTCGACGCAGTCCCATCGTGCCGACCGCGCCTCGAAGTACGGGTCCGGGAGGGGGCGGCTCGTCAGCTCGCGCTCGAGGTCGACCCGGTTGGAACGCAGGGTCTCGTCGTCCAGCGTCTCCGGACCTGCAACCAACTCGCCCGTCACGCGACTGCGCGGCCCGCGATCGCCGGCGCCATGCTGGACGTTCACGACCTGGGGTCCATACCAGGACTTCCACAACGCCGTGCAAGGGATGCCACCGTGTCGCACCGCGTCCCGATAGATGTCGGCTGCGCCCTCCCAGACACAGATTGCCGACAGCGACGCAGGACGGCGCGATGCAGTGAACCACTGGTTCACGCCGTAGTAGGAGATTCCGTTCATGCCGACTTTGCCGCTGCTCCATGGCTGTGCCGCGGCCCAGGCAATCGCTTCGCAAATGTCGCTGATCTCTCGCTCCGACCAGGGATCCAGCCGTCCGGGCGAGCGGCCGGCGCCGCGGCTGTCGATGCGGATGCACACATAGCCATCGCACACCCATTTCTCCGGATCCACGGTTTCCCAGTTCTGGTAGCGACCGCTGGATCCCTGCGCCACATCGGGATGGCTGCGAATCATGCCTTCCCACGCCGCCGGATAGCCCTCCTGGAAGGCCAATCCCTTGCCGTAGGGTCCATAGCTCAGCAGCACGGGATAGCGCCCCTGCTCCACCGGACGAAACACATCGGCTCGCAGAACCATTCCGTCATCCATCGTGATCGGGACGTCCCAGTCCACGACGATGGCATCGGCGATCGCGGCGACTTCAGACTCGTTCATTGGTTTCATTGCGTCGTCCTTTTGTTTTTTCACGAAGGGCAAGAATATGAATTGCGAGTCCGCTCGGGAAATACTGTCGTGGCATGGCTGGCATGCCCTGGACGGTGGCGGGTGTGCATGAACGCGAAGCCCCAAATCGGGATAGGGGTCGGTCAACCAAGACCGAACCCCTCCCACACCACCCGGCATGCGGGTCCGCACCGGGCGGTTCGAGAAGTTGAGGTCAGCATAGGCGGGGAATGCCGAAGCTATCGAAGTACGCGTTGGTGAGCACTCTGTTGACGAGGGTGGCACTGGCATACCACCAGCGGCGCATCAGGCCGGCGACTTGCGCCGCCAAGTCCACAGAGGCCCCCAGTGCTCGAAGTTCACGGAACGCCGTGGTGCCACGACCCCAGAACTTCAACTGAATCGCTCTGAGCCGGTGACGCAACCATTTATCCAAACCGCGCAAGGTACTGGGCGTTTGCGCCAGCCGGAAGTAGGCCTTCCAGCCCGGCATGAACGCCTGCAAGTCCTTGGCGATCTCGTAGAGGCTGCGCCCGGTCTGACGCCGCGTGAGTTGCCGAACCCGCTGCCGATAGCGCTGCAGCGCCGCCGCGGCCACATCTGCGCGGACTTTCCCCGTGACCTTGGAGAACCAGAAGCAGTAGCCCAGGAACTTGCGTCCCCATACAGAAGCCACCGCCGTCTTGTCCTCGTTGACCACCAGGCGCAGCTTCGCGTAACAGCGCCGCAACCCTGCCAGCACGCGTTCACCAGCAGCCATGCTCCGGACGTAGACGTTGCAGTCGTCGGCATAGCGCACGAACTTGTGCCCCCTGCGTTCGAGCTCTCGGTCCACCTCGTCAAGCATCACGTTGGCCAGCAGCGGCGACAGAGGCCCGCCTTGCGGTGTGCCCTCATGGCGCTCCATTTGGAGTCCACCATCCATGGTCCCGGCCTGAAGGTATTGGCGCACCAGCCATAGCATCGCCTTGTCGGCAATGCGTCGCGCCAGCCGCTCCATCAGGATGTCATGGTTGACGCGGTCGAAGAACTTCTCCAGGTCCACATCCACCACCACCGTGCAACCCTGCTCAACATAGCTGTGCGCCAGCAATACTGCCCCGTGCGGGCTGCGCCCAGGTCGGAACCCGAAGCTGTGGCCGCTGAATGTGGGGTCGATCACCGGTTGCAGCACTTGCAGCAAGGCCTGCTGGATCAGTCGGTCCACCACCGTGGGGATGCCCAACTCCCTGAGCCCGCCTCCAGGCTTGGGTATCTGCACTCGCCGCACCGGACTGGGCCGATACGTACCAAGCAGAAGACTTTGCCGGATGGCTTTCCAATGCAGCTTGAGGTACCCCTCCGTCTGCGCTACCGTGCGCCCATCGACGCCGGCACTCCCCTTGTTGGCTTTGACGCGTTTCCACGCCGTCGCCATGTTCTGCCTTTCCAGAGCCTGTCCAAGCAAGTCCTCTGGCCCGCAGTGCGTTTGTTCATGCCGCGCCAGTTGCGATTCATCACGCGCAGGCGCGCACCGGGCTTCACCCTGTGAGCTGCCAGCACGCCCCGTCGAGTTGACGGGCTTCTGATGCCATTCACTTCCAAGCGACATGTCTCGTCACTGTCCTTCTCGTTTGGCCCTTCGTCAGGTCGCCCCGACTACTACGACCTCTGCTGACTTCTCGCTCCGGGACAAGCCCGTCGCCCTTTCGGACACGAGGCGAGATCTCCCCAGGTAAGAACGCTCTCCTTCACCGCACAATCGCCCCATTTACGCCACCTCGCCTTGATCACGAGAGCTTCGCGGTCTCTTGCCCGCTCGCCCTGCTCGGCAGCGCCTCGTATGAGGTTCGTGTTCCTCGACTCACGGTTTACGCTCCCCGCTTCCTCCCCACGCTCAGTCGCCCTCACGCAGTTGCGGTTCACTTCGCTCGTTGTGATCAACTCGCGACGGGACTTTCACCCGCAGGAGTGCGCCCATGCTGGGCGCACAAAAAGGGCGACCCAAAGGTCGCCCGCTGCATTCGGACTCGCAAGTATCAAGTCTGGATGTTCAACGACTTGATGAGCGGCCGCCACTGCGCCTCGTCCGCGGCGACCTGGCGCGCGAATTCCTGGGGCGTGCTCGGCGTCGGCTCTATCCCCCTCGCCAGCAACTTCGAACGCACGTCCGCATCGCGCAGATAGTCGCTCGCGTACTGTGCCCATTGCTCCAGCACCGGGCGGGGCGTCCCTTTGGGCGCAAACAACCCGAGCCACACCCCGAGCACCAGTTTGAGCCCGGTCTCGCCGAGTGTCGGGACATCAGGCAACTGCGACAGGCGCTTGCTGGTTGCCACCGCGAGCGGACGCACCCTTCCAGCGTCGATGAGGCCGCCGGCCGACGCCACACTGTCCGCGAGGAAGTCGATCTCTCCGGCAACCAGCGCCTGCAAGGCCTGCGGCGTTCCCTTGTACGCGACAGGCGTCGCCTTCGCGCCCACGGTCCGCAGGTAGAGTTCGCCGATCAGGTGCGACATCGAGCCGGGTCCGATCGTGCCGTAGTTCAACTTGCCAGGATTTGCCTTGAGCGCCTCGGCAAGCTCCTGCGCGGTGTGGTACTTGGAATTGGCCGGCACCACCAGCAGCCCGTCGATCCGCCCGATCCCCGTGAGCGGCTCGAAGTCGGTTGTCCCGCTGTAGGGGGACTTCATGGTGACGGCGGGTCCCGTCACGATCGAAGTCGTCGAGCCGTAAAGCAGCGTGTAGCCGTCCGGTGCAGCTCGCTGGGCGAGCTGCGTGCCGATCATGCCGCTTGCGCCGGGGCGATAGTCCATGACGAGCGGCTGACCCGTCGCCTTCTGCATCGAGATGCCGATCTCTCGGGCTTCCGCATCGCCCGGCGAGCCGGGGGGAAACGGGAAGATGAGCGTTACCGGGCGGTGCGGATAGCCGTTGCCGCCCTGCGCGTGCAGCCGGGCTCCCAGCATCGACGCCAGCGACCCGGCGATCATGTTTCGCCTGTTCATGCGACTGTCTCCTCTCGTAGTTATTCGCCTGGAGAAGAGGTTAGCAACGCGGCAATGGCGGCGGAAATGCTTTCTCGGCATGGCGACCATGCCGATCCTGGTGTCACGTCAAGGCTGGCGGGCCGCATCCGTCTGCGACGGCATGAACCCCTTCAGCCTGGCAAGGGGCCAGCGACCGCTCGATATCTGCTCGTGCGCGACTTGCCTCAGCATGTGCTGCATGCGCTGACCCGCAACGGACAACCCCTGTTCGCGGCCTTTGATCAGAAGCCAGGAGATCATCACGTCCTTGATGGGTGCCATGGAGACAGCACCCCGCTCGAGCAGGTCGCTGCCGGAACACACCGGCAGCGTCGTGAAGCCCAACCCTGATTCCACCGCCTTCAACACCAGTTGCCGCGTGTTGACCTCCATCGCGATGTGGAGGCGCAAATGGCGCTCGGCCATCGCGCTTTCCACGATCATGCGGCCCACATTCGGGCGGCTCATCGCAACCATCGGTCGGTCGACGAGATCTTCCAGGCCCAGGGGGGTGTCCATGGAAAGACCAGATCCGGCGGGGCCGATCAGGCACATTGGCTCTTCGATGAAAGGGAAGGCCTCGAGACTGGCGAGTGGTTCCCCGGAGGCGACCACCGCCAGATCGGCCCTGCCCTGTGCAACCATGGACCAGGCGTCGAGCACTCCGCTCGATCCCTCGAACACCCTCAGCAAGACATTGGGAAAGCTGGTCCTGAATCGCTGTACGACCGGAAATGCGAGCAGCTCCGACATGGACGGCGGCAGCGCGATCGTGAGTTCACCGCTGGCGTCACCGGAGCGGTCTCGCACCTCGGAGCGCACCCGATCGAAATGGCGCAGCAGTTCGACGGCGCTCCCGCGAAGAGATTCCCCTGCCTCCGTGAGCGTGATACCGCGCTCGGAACGGTGCAGCAGCGTCGCGTCGAGGTCTTCCTCGAGCGAGCGCATCTGGCGCGACAGCGCAGGCTGCGCGATGTGCAGGACCTCTGCGGCGCGCGTGACGCTGCCGAGTTCGGCGATCTGGAGAAAGTAGCGCAGTTGCCTAACGTTCATGGCTTCACAAGGGCCGTACGTCGGTGGTGTGGCGGCATTGCGCTCTGGTGGCGCGACCTGAGACAGAGTCCGCCTGCAGTTTACTCTGCAAAGGCCGGCAGGCGATCGCCGGCCGGTTTGGGACAAAAGAATGAGCGGGGAGAGCTTCGCGCGTCCGATGCCTCGCAAGGCCCATCAGCACTCAAGGGTCTGATGGCCGGCGCTCGGACACCTGACCTGCGTTGGACGACTCCTGTGCGAGGCAAAGGATCGAGCAGTCGAGTGCCTGCGAGCTGGATCTGGCAGCTTCCGCCACAGCAGGCCGAGGACGAAAAGTTTCAGCGACTACTGGCGAAGATCCAGGTTCGCCTTCGCAATCAACTGGCTCCATCTTTTGTGCTCGGCGAATACGAATGCGTCGAACTCCGACGGGGTCGAGGCCTGAAGATCGACGGCCTGCGCCTTCAGGCTGGAGACGACGGCAGGGTCGCTCACCGCCTTGGCCACGGATCGCTGCAGTCGGTCGATGACCGGCCTCGGCGTGGCAGCAGGCGCGACCAGCCCCATCCACGCACCCGAATCGAGTTGAGCGAAGCCGGCTTCAGCGGTGGTGGGCACGGCAGGCAGCGTCGTGGACCGTCGCTCCCCTGTCAGCGCCAAAGCCTTGATCTTGCCGTGCTGGATCAGCGGGACGGCCGCGCCTGCGGCAAACACCAGCAGGTCGCTCTGTTCGCCCATCAAGGCACTGAGCGCGGGAGCGCCTCCTTTGAAGGGAACATGCAGCACGTCGATCCGGCTCAGCATCTTGAGCTGCTCCATCAGAAGATGGCCCGAGCTTCCGGCGCCCACCGACGCATAGGACAGCGTCCCCGGACTTTTCCTGGCCAGGGCGACGAAGCCCTGCAGGTCGTTGAAAGGCGCCTTGGGATAGGTCGCGAACACGAGCGGCACCTTCCCGACCAGGGAGACCGCGGCAAAGTCCTTGAAGGTGTCGTACTTCAGGCCTGGATAGATCAAGGGATTGACCGCATGGGTGTCGAACACCATCAGCAAGGTGTGACCGTCCGCCGGCGATCGAGCGACGAATTCCGTGCCGATGGTGCCGCCCGCACCCGGGCGGTTGTCGATGATCACGGGCCGGCCCAGATCCTCGGCCAGCTTCTGTCCGACCTTCCGCGCGGTGACGTCGACGATGCCGCCGGCCGGGAACGGCACGACGATCCGAAGCGGTCGATCCGGAAAGACTTGCGCGCCGACCGCCGCCGTGACGCCGGCCGCGCCAACCACAAAAGCCCATCGCCCCAGGAGCGAAAGGACGGAACGACGGCGTGAGGGGTTGCTATCCAACGGCATGGTTGCTTGTCTCCAGTAATCCGACCACTTCTGCTTTTTCTCACCGGCCCAGATAGAGGGCCGCTCGCTTCTCACGATAGGCGGCCAGCGCCTCGTCGACGTCATGGCTGTATTCGAGGGCAGTTCGAAGCGCCCATGACAACTGGTGGGCCGCGGCGTCTCCCGCACTGGCCTGCAGCTGTGCAATGCGCTTGGCCCCCCGCAGTCCCAGCGGCGCCTTGGCGGCCATTTGCGTAGCGATGGTCGAGACGCGGTCCTGCAGCCGCGCCGATGCCACGACCTCGGTCACCAGACCGGTGCGCAACATCTCTTCGGCGAAGACCTCGCGCCCCGTTGCGATGATCTCGAGCGCACGACCCGCACCGACGATCGATGTCAGCCGGACCGGCGCCCCTGCCCCCGGAAAACACCCGTAGCTGGTTTCGTGGAAGGCCATCGACGCATGGTCCGCGCATACCCTGAAATCGCAGGCCAGCGCCAGTTCCCCACCGCCGGCACGGACGGCTCCGTTGAGAGCGCCGATGACGATCTGCGGCAGCGCCTGCAGCCGGTCGAATGCATCGTTGGCCAGCTTGACGATGCCGAGGATGTCTTCCTTGGAATACGCCGCACGCAGTTCGGCGTTGAAGATCCCGGACGAGAAATGCTCGACACCCTCCGCCGACACGACGACGCAGTTCGTGCGCGGATCGGCGGCCAGCGACTGTGCGATCTGAACGATGTGCGCCAGGGAGGCTGGCGTCAGGCGATTGCTTTCCGTCTGCCGGTCGAGGGTCAGAAAGGCGACGTTGTCCGCGAGCCTGAAGCGGATGTCCGAGCTCTGCTCGAGATCGTTCGCGAGATTGCGTGAATAGCTTGGCATGGGTTCCTCCTGGTGGCGTGGATCGAGGGTTCGCAAGCGTGTCGCAGGTTCAGATCGGAAGGTCGGCCACGGGCTGGCGCTGCTCGTCGTACAGATGGACCATGGGACTGAACGTCGCTGCAACCAGGATGCGGTTGCTCTGGGTGACGATCAGCGGGCGCACCAGCGCCGTCCGGGAGGGCCAGTCCGGGTGGCTTGCCAAGCGTGCCCGTCGCCTTTCCCTGTCGGCCATGTCGTCGTACGCCCAGAGGTGGACCACCTGGTTCAGCGTACCGACCTCCGTATGGAAGTAGCCCATGAAGCCGCCCAGCATCACGCGCTGCAGCGGCAGCAGCTGGCTCTCCACGATCTTCAGATATTCCGGCACCTCGCCGGAATGGAGCGTGTAGGTTCTTTCGTCGATGATCATGTGGCTCGAGCGACTCAAAGATCGATGGAAATATGCGTGCGCTTCCCCAGCCGCGAGTACACCTCCATCTCCTTCGAGATCGACTCCTCCGTGGCTGCGGCACCCTTGAACAGCGGCGTGACCGCGGCATCGGACAGGCGGGATTGAAGTTCCTGCTCCTTCATGACTTTCTCGACCGTCTCGCCAAGGCGTCGGACCACATCCGCGGGAGTGCCGGCGGGCATCGACAAACCCAGCCAGGTCTCGAACTCGAAGCCTGGGCTAAGCTCCGCCAACGCGGGGACGTCCGGCAGTTGCGGCACACGCGTGCGCGTCGTCACCGCCAGGGCCTTCAGGGCACCGCTGCGAATCTGACCGATCGCGGAGCTGAGCCCGACCACGGAGACATCGACCTGGCCGCCGATCAGGTCGGCCAGTGCGGGCCCGGTCCCCCGATAGGGCACGTGCATCCAGTCCACGCCGAAGGCTTCCTTGATGAGCTCGGCGCCGAGCTGCGCCGGCGAGCCATTGCCAGCCGAGGCGTAAGCGAACTTCCCGGGCGAGGCCTTGGATGCATCCATGAAGGCTCGAAAACTCGGGTAAGGCACCCTCTTGGGGTTCACTACCAAGACCAGCGGAACCGAGGCAAAGGTGGCGACATGCCTGAAGTCTTTCGCGGCATCGAACGGCGGCTTCTTCGCCAAGGCGGAGGCGATCGGCAGTGCGCCCGAGCTCACGAGCACGGTGTAGCCGTCCGGCGTTGCGCGCCGCACTTCCATCGCGCCGAGCGTGCCGCCCACGCCCCCGCGGTTCTCGACCACGAAAGGCTGGCCTGTCGCACGACCCAGTCGTTCCGCCAGGATGCGGGTGGGCCCGTCGAAGCTGCCGCCGGGTGGATAGGGCAGGATCAGCTTGACCGGCCGCTCCGGATAGTCTGCCGCCAGCGCCGTCCCGCACAGTGACAGCAGGCCAAGGCTCGCGGCCCAAAGAATCTTCTTCCACATATCGATGTCTCCTGTTGTCAGGTTGAAAACGCCGCAAGGATCCGCTCGGGCGTGATGGGGAGCTCCCGGATCCGGATGCCGAGCGCGTCGAAGACCGCATTGCCGATGGCCGCCGCAGTGGGCCCCTGGGCCGCCTCCCCCGCCCCGACCGAAGGCTGATCGGGCCTGTCGACGAGCAAGACCTCCACCTTCGGAACTTCGGAGAAGCCGAGGATCGGATAGTCCTCCCAGCTGCGCGTCGTCACTTCGGTGCGCGAGAACTGCACCGACTCCTTGAGCGTCCAGCTGCAACTCTGGATCACGCCGCCTTCGATCTGGTTGCGCACCCCATCCGGGTTGACCACCATGCCGACGTCCACGGCCACCGAGACGTCGAGCACCCGGATACTTTCCTCGGCGAGCAGGCGCAGCGCCACCGCGCACCATGCGCCGGTGTTCTTGTAGCGCGCGTATGCAAGGCCTCGCCCCATTCCTTCCGGACGCTCGTCGTTCCACCAGGGTGCGCCCTGCACGGCCCGCTCGATGACATCCTTCGCGCGCCGGTCGCTCAGGTGCTTCAATCGGATCGCGACGGGATCTTGACCGGTGGCCGCCGCGATCTCGTCGAGGAAGGACTCCATCGCGAAGATGTTCGTGTAGCCCCCGAGCGCCCGGATGGCCGATGCGCGAATCGGCATTTCGAGAAGCCTGTTCGCCACCACTGTGATGTTCGGAATGTCGTAGAGCGGCACGGCGTTGCGGTCCGCGCCGCCGCCCGCGCTCGCTGGCGGATCGAGCGACACCGGCGCGAGAAAGCCGTTCTGGATCTCGCTCGCAGCGAGAAAGGACAGCGAGCCGGCGGCCGAGCGGCCGGGTCGGGAGGTGTAGCCGTTCGACCAGATCGTGTGCTCCAGCGCGACGAGCTTCCCCTGAGGGGACACGTCCGCCCGGATGTCCACGAGATGGGCTGGCCCCAGGGGACCGCAGCTCAGTTCGTCGGCACGCGACCAGAGCACGCGCACCGGCAGTCCCGCGGCGGCACGGGCCAGCAACACGGCGTCGAACGCGACGTCGTCCGCCGGATTGTGCCCATAGCATCCGGCGCCTTCGACGTGATGGACGGCCACCTTCGCGGGCCTGGCGCCGGCATGATTGCGCTGCAGGAAGACCTCCAGGTCGGCCTTCACGTTGAAGATTCCCTGGCTGTGCGTCCAGACGTCGAGCGACTCGTCCGTCCACCTGGCCAGCGCGCACGATGGCCCGATCGACGCGTGGGCGATGAACGGCCTGGCGTAGGTCGCGCCGAAGGACTCGACGTGCCCCGGATCGGTTTGCCCGTGTCGCTCGGCGACCACCCTCGTCTCGCAGGGAGCGCGGCGCAGATACTCCGCGAGCGCTCCGCAGGCCGGGAGCGAGGCAGGGATGTCCCAATGCGCCAGCGCGGCCAGCTGCGTCGCGGCGCGCATCGCAGCCTCCTCGCGCTGTGCCAGGACGCCGAGGAACGAGCCGTCACGCACCACCGTGACGTCCGGGCATGCGGCGCGCAATCCATCGAGGTCGACGTCTCGCAGTCGTGCGCCCGGATTGGCGACGCGAACCACGCGCCCGTGCAGCATCCGCGGCAGCACCATGTCCTGGATGAAGGAGGGCTGGCCGAAGATCTTGCGCGCGAGGTCGTCGCGTCGAACCGGGCTGCCGACCAGTTTCAGACCGGCCACCGGGCGTGTGGCCGCCGTCGGCGAGACGGGTTGCGCGAGAAGGTCCTGGACGCCGAGTTGCCAGTAGCTGCTCGTCGCATCCGACGATGACGATCCGAACCGGCCGCCGCAGATGGACACGGCATGCGCGGGCTGGTCGAAGCGCTCGCAGTACAGGGCCATCGCCAGTTCACGCAACGTCGCGCAAGCGTGCCGGATCGCCGCCCCAGAGTGCTGTACCGAGTAGCTCCCGGAGGTCACGCCTTCGTCGGGACTGGTCTCGGTGCTGACGGGCACCATGCGAACCTGGTCGAGGCTCACGCACAGCTCATCGGCAGCGACCTGCTGAAGCGCGGTCCCGATGCCTTGCCCGATTTCGACCTTCCCCGCTTTCACCGTGACCACGCCATCGTGTTCGAAGGACAGCCACTGGCCCAGTACCGGGTTCTTCTCGAGGCTCCCCTGCGAGAACCCGCGCGCCTGTGCGGTCATGCCTGCTCCCGCAGGGCTGCCTGGGCCCGCAGCACCGCTTTCACCATCCGCCCGTGCGCTCCGCAACGACAGAGGTGGCGGTCCAGCGCGGCCCGGATCTCGCTCTCCGTCAGCGGTCGACCCGTGTCGAGCAGCGCCGCCGAAGTCATGAGGATGCCGCTCAGGCAGTAGCCGCATTGGCCCGCCTGCTCTTCGACGAAGGCGGACTGCACGGCGTGCGGGCGCTTTGGCGAGCCCAATCCGCGAACGGTCGTGACGCTCTTGTCTTCCAACGCCCACAGGGGCAGATCGCAGCTCGTGGTCGGCTTGCCATCCACGAGCACGGTGCAGGCGCCGCAGTACCCCTCGGCGCATCCGATGCGGACGTCGCACAGGCCGAGTTCGTGCCGCAGCGCGTACGCCGCCTTCGTGGACGTTGCGTTCGCCAGCTCCACGCTTCGACCATTGACACAGACCTTCATGATGGCTGGGGCCTCAGAACGCGACCTCGTCGCTACCCTTGAGCGCGAGCATCTGCCGTGCTTCATCGGGGGTTGCCACGGCCAGCGACAAGCCTTCGATGATGTTTCGGATGCGACGCACCTGGTCGGCATTGCTGCGCGCCAGCTGGCCCGGACCGTCCCACAGCGAGTCCTCGAGCCCGACGCGAACGTTCCCGCCCATCGAGAGCGACATGGCGGCGATCGGCATCTGCGCCCGTCCGGCACCGAGAACCGACCAGAGATAGTCATCCCCGAAGAGGCGGTCGGCCGTCCGCTTCATGTGGGCGACATCCTCGGGATGAGCGCCGATGCCACCCAGCAGGCCGAACACCGACTGGATCAGCAGTGGCCCCTTGAGGATCCCGCGATCCAGGAAATGCGCGGCGGTGTAGAGATGCCCGATGTCGTAGCACTCGATCTCGAACCGGGTGCCGTTGCCGGCGCAGGACTCGAGGATGTACTGGATGTCGCGGAACGTGTTCTTGAAGACGATGCCGGCGGAGTTCTCCAGGTAGGGTCGCTCCCAGTCGTGCTGGAAGTCGCCGAACCGCGCCAGCATCGGATACAGCCCGAAATTCATGGACCCCATGTTCAGCGACGCCAGTTCAGGCTTGAGCTGCAGCGCCGGCTGCAGGCGATCCTCGACCGTCATGCTGGTCGATCCACCGGTCGTCAAGTTGACGATGGCGTCGCAGGAGGCCTTGATCTGGGGCAGGAATTCCCGGAACAACGCCGGATCCTGTACCGGCACGCCGGAAATCGGATCGCGCGCATGAAGGTGCACCACGCTGGCTCCAGCCTGGGCCGCCGCAATCGACTCGCGTGCGATCTGCTCCGGCGTGATCGGCAGGTGCGGTGACATGCTCGGCGTGTGGATCGAGCCCGTGATGGCGCAGGTGACGATGACTTTTCGTGATTTCGAGGACATTTGGATGCTTTCGGTGGGGTCGCTGCGGAGGGTTGGAGCCGAACGAGCCGACGCCGCGCCCTCGCACCGGCGACGAGGTGCCCGGCGAGAAGGTGCGCTATCGGCGCAAGGAAGAAGGGGGACGTCGCCGAGCAGGCTGGCTGCTCAGCCGAAGCGCATCGAGATCGAACGCCTCTTCCGTGCCGCTCATCGCGGCCTGGATGCCGCGTGAACTTCCTGATCCATCGTGTTCTTCATCGCAGCCGTCTCCTTTGCGAAGAATTATTCAGCCGCGCCCGCCTCAAAACAATGAGACAGAATTCAAAGTCATTCTGTTGATTTCTTGACAGAATTGATGAAGTCCACGAAGGCCCGCACGGTGGGGGGCGTGTGATGCTGCTTGTGGTAGTAGACGTTCCAGCAAGAGCGCGGCGGCGACCAGTCGTCGAGGAGGACCACCAGTGCGCCACTGGCGATGAAAGGGGCCGCCAGTTGCTGCGCGATGAAAGCGATGCCGACACCCTGCAGGGCTGCTGAAAGTGCGAGGTTGCGCTCCGACACGATCAGCGTTCCTTCGACGGCGACCGAATGCGTGCGCCGCCCTTTGCGGAACTCCCACTTTCCCGCGCCCCCGCTGCCGTGCTGACGCCAGTTGATGCAACGGTGGGCCAGCAGATCCGGCGGCTTGGAGGGAACGCCACACTCTGCGACGTAGGCCGGCGCGGCGACCGCCACGTAACGCATGGGCGGCCCCACAGGCAGGGCCACGACGTCGTTGTCCAGTTCTTCGGTGAGCCGCATGCCGAGATCGAATCCACGCTCGACGATGTTGACGAGTGCGTCGTCCACGGTCACGTCCAGGACGATATCCGGATAAGCGCTTCGAAACCGCCCGAATAAAGGCTCCAGGAACACGCGCGCCGCCAGCCGAGGCAGATGGAGGCGAAGCGTCCCTGTCGGCGAGCCGGCAAGGTTGCCAAGGTCCGTGACGGCTGCGTCGATTTCGCCGAAGGCAGGCTTGATGCGAGCGAGCAATCGCGCACCAGCGTCCGTGGGCGAGAGGCTGCGCGTGGTCCGGTTGAGCAAGCGTGCGTTGACTCGCCGCTCGAGCCCTCGGATCACCTGACTGAGGGCCGAGGGACTTAAGCGCAGTTGTTCTGCCGCCCGGTGAAAGCTCCCCTGCTCCAACACCGCGACAAATGCGCTCAGTTCAAAATACTCGGCTCCTCGCATGACTGTTCCCGCATGACGTGCGACCGCGCATGTCTCAGCCGCCCACGGCCGCTTGCGGCGGCATGGGGCGGTCGGGCTGCTGATCGAGTTGCTGACCTCGTATTGTCGCCCGCGTCAATCGTTGCGGGCCATTGGCGGCCATCAAAGTCACTCGGCGCAAGTCGATCTGCATCATCGGAAAAGTCCTTCGCCGCGCGTCGTGCTGTTCGAATCGGGCGGACGATGCCGAACGCCCGGTACCGATCACCCGAGAGAGCTCCTGGCAAGCTGGCCGGCGTCGAACGTACAAACGGGTGGTGGGCTTGGGCCGGCACCCGGAAGAGCAGGCCGGTGGCTGTTGCCAATGCGCGCTGGCCATGCGAAAGCGATCGGCTTCCGGGTCACCCATAGGACGTCGCACCACGCTCACTCGAGCAGCTCCTCCAACAGCCTCGCGCCGTCGGTCCCGCGCTTGCAGCGGCTCCATAGCCGATCGAACAGCTGTACGTGCAGGTCAACCGCCTCCTTCGCGGAAGTGATCATCGCCACGCCAACGTCCAGGTTGGGCAACTCGCCGATTCGAAAAGGACTCGTGCCGAGAACCACCGCATCGGCTTGGTAGAACAGCTGGAAGGCCACGTTCGGCACCACGTTTTCGACCAGGCCGATCTGGATGCCCAGCGGTTCAGTGCGCATCAGCCTGGCCAGGTGTTCCACCTGGCGCTGGGCTGCCTGCCTGCGCTTCGAGACGGTGGCAGCCGGCAGTCCAAGTCGCCCGACCAGACCGAGCGTCAGCAGTCGCCGCAGCTCCTCGAGCGAATAGAGACAGGTGATCGACGGCGAGTGCTCGCGGGCCTGGATTCGACGCTGCCCGAGCGTCTCCAGCAGCGCGGTCCCGCGGTCGCTTCGGGCACCAGCGCGCGCGCGGCTGCCGGGCGCTTCCGCCTCCTCGATCATCAGTGCGAGGTATTCGTCGTACTCCTCGGTGGTCAACAGGTATGACAGCGGGCTGAAGAGCGCGACGATGTGACTCGCATTCTTCTCGAGCTGCTGCATGCGTGCCTGGTAGCTCGCGGCGTTCGCGTGGTATTCGGCCCCCGCCCCGAGCAGCGAGGCCAGACTGGTACCGAGGATGGAGGCGATGTTCTGGATCACGTCAATCTTGACGATCTCCCCCTGCTCGATGCGGTAGAGCGCGGCACGCGACACCCCCAGCCGCGCAGCGAGTTCGTCGGCGTTGTAACCAGCACCGAGCCGGTAGGCACGCACCCGCGCGCCGATGTCGGCCAAGTCAAAGGCCATACGGTTGCCTCGTTGTTTCAAAAATTAGACATCCGCTCATTATCGACCGTCTCGCTCCCCAGTCCGCGGCGCCTCGGCATCCAGGGGCGAGAGCCAAGGCTGACACGCAACTCCCTAGGGATACCCCTATGTGAGTCCAAAAGGTTTAGAACCAATAATTGGATACTGTCTCAAAATTTAGTCACTCTTGCAGCGGCATCCCCTCCCATGATCGAACACACGACGCCAGCCTCGCCGCGCTGGCGACAACGCCCGCCCGGCTCCAACTGGGGCGACTTCGGCCCCGACGACCAGGCGGGCCGGATGAATCTGCTGACGCCGAGCAAGGTCCTCGAGGGCCTGGCCGAGGTGCGCGATGGGCGCACCTTCTGCCTGAGCCTGCCGCTCGATTTCCCCGGCGGCAACGTGCTCAACGAGAAGCGCCGGCCCCCGATCCTGCGTCCCACGCTGCGCAATGGCCGGCCGAACATGAACTACAAGATGTTCACGGAGCTGCTCAACCTGACCGACGTGCTCTGCGACGACCTGGCCGTGCTCTACCTGCAGTACTCCACGCAGTGGGATTCGCTGGCGCACGTCGGCCAGATGTTCGACGCGAACGGCGACGGGGTGCCGGTGCCTGTCTTCTACAACGGCTACCGTGCGCACATCGACATGATCGGCCCGGAAGACCCCGCGGATGCGGGGCCGCCGATCGCGGGAGTGACGCACTCCACGTCGCATGCCAAGGCGCTGGGCATCGAGAACATGGCCGAGCGCTGCGTGCAGGGCCGCGCGGTGATGATCGACCTGCGCGCGCACCTGGGCGACGACCGCGTGAACGTCGGATACGACACCCTCATGCGCATCCTGGATGCCGACCGCGTCGAGGTGGAGAGCGGCGACATGGTGTGCCTGCACACCGGTTACGCGCAGCGCCTGCTCGACATGAACCGGCAGCCGGATGCCGCGGTGCTGGACCGCAGTTGCGCGGTGCTGGATGGGCGCGACGAGCGGCTGCTGCAATGGATCACGGACTCGGGCCTGTCCGCCCTGATCGCGGACAACTACGCGGTCGAAGCCCAACCCGCGCGCGCCTTCGACGGATGCTGCGCGGCACTGCCGCTGCACGAGCATTGCCTGTTCAAGCTGGGCGTGCACCTGGGCGAGCTGTGGCACCTCACGCCGTTGGCCGATTGGCTGCGCGCGCGCGGGCGCAACCGCTTTCTGCTGACGGCGCCTCCCTTGCGGCTTCCCGGCGCGGTCGGCTCCCCGGCCACACCGGTCGCCACGGTCTGACGGCCCATGAACTACAAGTTCGACTTCAGCAGCGTCGCGGCATTCTGGCCGGACTTCCTGCACGGCGCCTGGCTCACGATCCAGCTCTCGTTCGCGGCCACGCTGCTGGGCTTCGTGCTCGGCTCGCTGTGCGCGATCGGCCGCCGCAGCCAGCTCGCGTGGCTGCGGCGCACCTGCGGCATCTATGTGGAAGTGATCCGCAACACGCCGCTGCTGGTGCAGGTCTTCCTCTTCTACTTCGGCTTCGCGAGCCTCGGGCTGACGATGCATGCCGCGGTCGCATCGCTGCTGGTCCTCGTGATCAACGTCGGCTCCTACACCACTGAGATCATGCGCGCCGGTTTCGAGTCGGTGCATCCGGGCCAGATCGAGGCCGCCGAATGCCTCGGCCTTTCGCGCATCCAGACCTACTGGTACGTGGTGCTCCAGCCGGCCATGGAGCGCGTCTACCCGGCCCTCACCAGCCAATTCATCCTGCTCATGCTGGCCACCTCGATCATGTCGCAGATCTCGGCCGAGGAACTCACCGCCGTCGCGAATCGCGTGCAGTCGATGACCTTTCGCGCCTTCGAGACCTACCTCGTGGTCGCCTGCTGCTATCTCCTGCTGTCGCTCGCGATGCGTGCCGGGTTCTGGCTCCTGGGCCTCCTCATCTTTCCTCGTCGACGCAGGCTCGGCACCGCGATTTGAGTCGACCCGATGAACAACGAATTCAACACCAACCACCTGCTCTTCCTGCTGCACGGCGCAGCCTGGACGCTCGGCCTGTCGGCCACCGGCTTCGTGGGCGGCGGTCTGCTCGGGTTCCTCGTGGCCCTGGGCCGCATCGCGCCCAGCCGACTGTGCCGCGGACTCGTGGGCATCTACGTGCAACTGATCCAGGGAACGCCGCTGCTGATCCTGATGTTCCTGGCGTACTTCGGCCTCGGCATCATGGGCTTCGACGTTCCACCGCTCGCGGCCGCCGGCCTGGCGATGACGATCTACACCAGCGCCTACCTCGGGGAGATCTGGCGCGGTGCGCTGCAGTCCGTGCCCCGGACGCAGTGGGAAGCCGCCGAGTGCCTGTCCTTCAGTGCCTCGCAGCGCCTGTTCCTGATCATCGTGCCCCAGGCCCTGCGCATCGCCACGCCGCCAACGGTCGGCTTCCTCGTGCAGATCGTGAAGAACACCTCGCTGGCTTCGGTGGTGGGTTTCATCGAGCTCGCGCGGGCCGGCCAGGTCATCAACAACGCCCTGTTCGAACCCTTCCTGGTGTTCTCGATCATGGCGCTCCTGTACTTCGCACTGTGCTACCCGCTCTCGCTGTGGGCACACGCGCTCGAAACGCGCCTGCGCGTCGGTCGACGCGCCTCTCCTGGAACCTGAGACATGAACGACAACACAGCACTGGTTCGACTGGACCAGGTTCGGAAAAGCTTCGGCACGGCGAGGGTGCTCGATGGCGTGTCCTTCGACGTGCACCGCGGCCAGGTCGTGGCCATCATCGGCCGCAGCGGCTCCGGCAAGAGCACGGCGCTGCGCTGCATCGACCGCCTCGAGACCATCGATGGCGGCGAGATCACCGTGTGCGGCCAGTCGCTGAGCAGCGCCTCGCTGGACCTGCGCCGCCTGCGCCGCGAGGTTGGCATCGTCTTCCAGAGCTACAACCTCTTTCCGCACCTCACGGTGGCCCAGAACGTCTCGCTCGCACTCAGGAAGGTGCGCGGCAAGTCCGCCGCCGAAGCCACCGGCATCACCGATCGCGTGCTGCGCCAGGTCGGCATGCACGACAAGCTGCAGGCCTATCCCGAACAGCTTTCGGGCGGGCAGCAGCAGCGCGTGGCCATCGCCCGGTCCCTGGCGATGGAACCGCAGCTGATGCTCTTCGACGAGGTGACCTCCGCACTGGATCCGCAATTGACGGGCGAGGTGCTGCAGGTCATGGAATCGCTCGCCAGGGGCGGAATGACCATGATCCTCGTGACCCATGAGATGGCATTTGCCGCCAAGGTGGCGGACAAGATCGTCTTCATGCATGCCGGACGGGTGCATGAGATGGGCGGCGCGGACATCCTGGCCGCACCCCGCACACCGGAGCTCGCGCAATTCGTCGGCAACGGACTCTGACCTGCACCGTCCCTCTTTCTTCCCCATCCACATCCACATCAGGAGACATGACCATGATCAAGCCAACCCTCGGGCGCATCGCGCTGGCTTTCTCGCTGCTGGCCGCCGCGGGCGCAGCACAGGCCGACCTGCTCGACAACATCAAGCAGGCCAGGAAGCTGCGCGTCGCCATCGAGCTGGCGCTGCCGCCCTACGGCATGACCAACGACAAGATGCAACCCTACGGCTCCGATGTGGAGACCGCGCAGCTCCTGGCGAAGGACCTCGGCGTCGAACTGGAGATCGTTCCGGCCACCGGTCCCACACGCATCCCGTTCCTGCAGACCAACAAGGCGGACCTCGCGATCGCGACGCTGTCGATCAGTCCCGATCGCCAGAAGGTGATCGACTTCTCCGTGCCGTACTCGGTCGTGCAGATCGTGGTCGCCGCACCCAAGTCGATGAACATCAAGGGCTATGGCGACCTCGTCGGCAAGAAGATCGCCATCACCCGCGGCAACGTGCAGGAGATGGAACTCGTGCAGAAGGCCGTGGGCGCGCAGATCGTGCGCTACGACGATGACGCGACGCTGGTGACCGCTGGCGTGAGCGGGCAGGCGCCGATCGTCTCCACCGCGACCACCCTGCTGCAGGCGATCCAGACCAAGGCGCCCGGCAGGGAACTCGAAACCAAGTTCGTCGTGAAGGAGTTCAACCTGGGCATCGGCATGCGCAAGGAAGAACCAAAGCTCCTGGCGTGGATCAACGACTGGGTCAAGGCCAACCGCGCCAATGGCAAGCTCAACGAAATCTTCAAGAAGTATCACCACAGCGAACTGCCGCCGCTGCCCGCGCAATGAGCGCCGTTCACGAACTGCGCATCTACCACTGCGCCCAGGGCCGCCTCGCGGCACTGCACCGACGCTTCGAGGAAGCCACGCTGCCGCTGTGGCGCCGCCACGGCATCGAGGCGGTAGGTTTCTGGACCACCGAGGTCGGCTCGAGCAACCAGGCGCTGACGTTCATGATCCGCTGGGACAGCCTGGCCGCGCGCGAACGCATCTGGAGCGCGTTCTCCAACGATCCGGAATGGCTGGACGCGCGGGAGCGCTTCGAGTCCGAAGGGCCCATCGTCGCGCGGATCGAGAACCAATTGCTCGTTCCCACGCGCTACTCTCCGCTGCAGTGAGGACCAGCGAATGAATGATCGCCATGGCCTCGCGCCGACTGCCTCGTTCTCGGCCGCGCCGCGCGTGATACGACTGCATCCCGAAGACAACGTGGTGGTCGCACTCGACCAGCTGCTGTCGGGCACGCTCGTGCGCGGCGAGAACGTGGTCGTCTCCGGACTGGTTCCACCCGGCCACAAGATGGCAACCCGCGAAATCGCCGTGGGCGAGGTCGTGCGCCGCTATGGCCAGATCATCGGCTTCGCCAGCGTGGCGATCCGCGCGGGCCAGCATGTGCATACGCACAACGTGACGATGGGCGAGTTCAGCCGCGACTACGCGCACGCGGCCGAGACCCGGGCCACCCCGGCCGCCTCGCAGCCAGCCACGTTCCAGGGGATCGTGCGCAAGGACGGGCGCGTCGGCACCCGCAACTACATCGGCATCCTGACGACGGTCAATTGCTCCGCCACCGTTGCGCGGGCCATCGCCGACCGATTTCGCCGCGACATTCATCCGGATGCCCTGGGCGCCTACCCCGACATCGACGGCGTCGTGGCGCTGACCCATGACGCGGGGTGCGCCATCGATGCGAAGGGTGAAGGCCTGCGGATCCTGCAACGCACGTTGGGAGGCTATGCCTGCCACCCTAACTTCGCCGCGGTGGTCGTCGTCGGACTGGGCTGCGAGACCAATCAGATCTCCGGGCTGCTGGCCAGCCAGGGATTGACGCACGACGATCGCGTGCACAGCTACACCATCCAGGACGTGGGCGGGACCACGAACGCCGTCGAGCGCGGCGTGGATCTGGTGCGCAGCCTCTTGCCGGCGGCCAACGCCGTGCAGCGGCAGAGCGTTCCCGCGAGCCATCTGGTGGTGGGCTTGCAGTGCGGCGGCTCCGACGGTTATTCCGGCATCTCGGCCAACCCGGTGCTGGGTGCCGCCGTGGACCTGCTGGTACGGCACGGCGGCACGGCGATCCTGTCGGAGACGCCGGAGATCTACGGAGCCGAGCACCTGCTCACGCGACGCGCGCGCGCGCCGGACATCGGCCGCAAGCTGGTGGCGCGCATCCAGTGGTGGGAAGAATTCTGCGCCCGCAACGGCGCGGAGATGAACAACAACCCGTCCGCGGGCAACAAGGCCGGCGGGCTCACCACGGTCCTCGAGAAATCGATGGGTGGCATCGCCAAGGGCGGAACGACCTCACTCAACGAAGTCTACGAATATGCGCAGCCGGTCGCCGCCAAAGGGCTGGTCTTCATGGACACCCCGGGCTACGACCCCGTGTCGGCCACCGGGCAGGTCGCCGGCGGAGCGAACCTGATCTGCTTCACCACCGGCCGCGGCTCGGCCTACGGTTGCGCGCCATCGCCGTCGATCAAGCTCGCTACCAACACCGCCCTGTGGGAACGGCAGGCCGACGACATGGACTTGAACTGCGGAACCGTGCTGTCCGGCGAGCGCTCGATCGCCGAGCTCGGCGAGGAACTGTTTCGCATGATGCTGTCGGTTGCCTCCGGTGAGCGCTCGCGCAGCGAGCAGCACGGCTATGGGCAGAACGAATTCGTGCCCTGGCAGATCAGCGTGGTCACCTAGCCGCCGGCTGCATTCCCTTCTTCAGCCATCTTTCTCGAATTTTCCGAATACCGATCGAATGGAACGGCATGACGCTTGATCCTGTTTCCTCCCCGTCCCTGAAACTTGCCGCCTCCGCGGTGCTGCCGGACGACGGCTACGCAGGCACCCTGGTCGGACGCGCCTGGCTGACCGGCGAGGTGCCCGGTCCCGCGGTGGTCGCGATCCGCGCTGACGGGGTCTATGACCTGTCGAGAGCCTTCCCGACGATGTCCACCTTGCTCGATGCCGACGACCCGGCACGGCGGGTGCGCGAGACCGCCGGATCGCGCATAGGAAGCCTCGAGGAACTGCTGTCGAACAGCGTCCACCCTGGATGCGACATGCGCCGCCCCTACCTTCTGGCGCCATGCGACCTGCAGGTCATCAAGGCCGCGGGCGTGACGTTCGCGGCCAGCCTGATCGAGCGCGTGATCGAGGAGCAGGCCGGGGGCGATCCATCGCGCGCGGAAGAGGCCCGCGCGCAGGTGCGCGAGACCGTGGGCGACGACCTGTCGCTCATCAAGCCCGGCTCCGAGCAGGCCATGGCGCTCAAGCGCCTGCTGCAGGAACGTGGCGTGTGGTCGCAATACCTCGAGGTCGGCATCGGCCCGGACGCCGAGGTGTTCACCAAGGCGCCGGTACTGTCCGCCGTCGGCACGGGCCAGGAGATCGGCATCCGCAGCGACTCGGCCTGGAACAACCCGGAGCCTGAAGTCGTGCTGGCGATCAGCAGCGAGGGGGCGATCGTTGGCGCCACGCTCGGAAACGACGTCAACCTGCGCGACATCGAAGGCCGCAGCGCCCTCCTGCTGGGCAAAGCCAAGGACAACAACGCCTCGTGCGCGATCGGCCCGTTCATCCGGCTCTTCGACGCCTCCTTCGGGCTGGATGCCGTTCGCGGCGAAACGGTGCATCTGACCGTGCGAGGGCCCGAGGGTTTCGAGCTGGCGGGCATCAGCTCGATGTCGCAGATCAGCCGGGATCCGCTGGACCTGGTGGCGCAGACAATGGCGGCTCACCAGTATCCCGATGGCTTCATGCTTTTTCTCGGCACCTTGTTCGCACCCATTCAGGATCGCTCGCAGCCGGGCAGCGGCTTCACCCACCTTGTCGGCGACGTGGTGAGCATTCGCAGCGCGCGACTGGGCGAATTGCGCAATCGCGTCGCTCACAGCGAGGACGCGGCGCCATGGCGGTTCGGCCTGCGCGCCTTCATCGCCAACCTCGCGCGCCGCGGACTGCTCGCCCACGACCTCTGAAGAAACGAAGAATCATGCAGAACCACGACAACCTGATCGGCGGCGAATGGCGCGCCGGCGCGAGCTACAGCCCCAACGTCAACCCCAGCAACCTCGGCGACGTGCTGGGCCACTACACGCAGGGCGACGCGAGCCATGTCGAGGCGGCCGTGGCCGCCGCCACCGCCGCCTTCCCGGCCTGGGCCACGGGCAGCGTGCAGGCACGCTCCGACGCGCTCGACAAGATCGGCAACGAGATCCTCGCGCGCAAGGAGGAACTCGGCACGCTGCTCGCGCGCGAGGAAGGCAAGACCCGCGCCGAGGGCATCGGCGAGGCCACGCGCGCTGGCCAGATCTTCAAGTTCTTCGCGGGCGAGTGCCTGCGCCTGTCGGGCGAGCTGCTGCCCTCGGTGCGGCCCAACATCGGCGTGGAGATCACGCGCGAGCCCGTGGGCGTGGTCGGCCTGATCACGCCGTGGAACTTCCCGATCGCCATTCCCGCCTGGAAGATCGCGCCCGCGCTGGCCTTCGGTAATTGCGTGGTGCTCAAGCCCGCCGACCTGGTGCCGGGCTGCGCCTGGGCGCTGGCCGAGATCATCAGCCGCTCGGGCATTCCGGCCGGCGTGTTCAACCTCGTGATGGGCCGCGGCAGCGTGATCGGCGATGCGCTGGTCAACCACCCGGGCATCCATGCGATCAGCTTCACCGGCTCGGTGGGCGTGGGCCGCAACATCGCGGTGCAGTGCGTGAAGAACGGCAAGAAGGTGCAGCTCGAGATGGGCGGCAAGAACCCGCAGGTGGTGCTCGACGATGCCGACCTCGCGCAGGCGGTGGAACTGAGCACGCAGAGCGCCTTCTATTCGACCGGCCAGCGGTGCACGGCCTCGAGCCGGCTGATCGTCACCGAAGGCATCTACCCGAAGTTCATCGCGGCGATGAAGGAACGCATGGCGAAGATCAAGGTTGGCGACGCGCTCGCGCAGGGCACCGACGTGGGCCCGGTGTCCTCGAAGTCGCAGCTCGAGCAGGACCTGGAGTACGTCGACATCGGCAAGGCCGAGGGCGCGGTGCTGGCCGCCGGCGGCGAACGCCTGAAGCTCGAGACCGACGGCTACTACATGTCGCCCGCGCTGTTCAGCGAATCGGCCGCGGCCATGCGCATCAACAAGGAAGAGATCTTCGGCCCGGTCGCGAGCGTGATCCGCGTGAAGAACTACGAGGAGGCGCTGGCCACGGCCAACGACACCGAGTTCGGCCTGTCGGCCGGCATCGCGACCACGTCGCTCAAGTACGCCACGCACTTCAAGCGCCACAGCCAGGCTGGCATGGTGATGGTGAACCTGCCGACCGCGGGCGTGGACTACCACGTGCCCTTCGGCGGGCGCAAGGGCTCGAGCTACGGCCCGCGCGAACAGGGGCGCTATGCGCAGGAGTTCTTCACCACGGTGAAGACGGCCTACACGCTGGCCTGAGTGAGGCAGCGTTCGCGGCCGCGCCTTCAGCGCAGCGGCCGCAACCCCATCGCCACCCCCAGCCCCGCCACGCTCGCGAGTGCCACGATCGCGGCGGCGGCCGGCCAGCCCAGCGCCTCGACCGCGCCGCCGACCAGCGCCGGGCCGATCATCTGGCCGACGTTGTTGCCGGTCATCAGCAGGCCGACCGTGAGCGGCGCGAGCCGCGATTCCGGCGCGGCCCGTTCTGCCGAGGCCAGCAGGGTCGCGGGCAGCAGCCCGCCGGCGCCCGAGAACAGCAGGCACAACACGAAGGTCGGCGGCGCCGCCAGGAGCGGCAGGAAGATGCCGAGCGCGGCGATGCCCATGGTGGCGGTCGCGATCGCCACCAGCCGCCAGCGCGGCGTGCCGCGCGCCAGCAGCAGGCCGGCCGCGAGGTTGCCGGCCACGTTCGCGAGGCAGGCCAGCGCGCTCAACAGCCCGGCCGTGGCCACGCTCGTGCCCATGCGCTCGATCAGCAGCACCGGCAGGAAGTTGAACAGCGCGAAGAACTGCAGGCTGTAGATCGCGAAGGACAGCGCGAGCCGCAGCGGCGCGCTCGCCGCGAGCGTGCGGATGGTGTCGCCGGCGATGTCGCGCCACGACAGCCGGCGCGTGTCGCGCTCCGGGCGCGGCACGGCCGCCAGCACCAGGGCCAGCAGCACCAGCGCGAGCAGGCCGTTCGCGAGCCAGAAGCCGCGCCAGCCCTCGAGCACCGAGCCGACGAAGAACGCGATCGCGATGCCGACCGGCATGAAGCAGCTCCAGATCGCGAAGGCCAGATCCTTGGCCGCGGGCGCGACGATGCGCTGCAGCAGCGCGGGCCCGGCGATCACGATCAGCAGGAAGCCCAGACCCTCGATCACGCGCGCGAACAGCAGCGCGGCCAGGCCGCCGGCCAGGGCGCCGATGGTGCTGCCGAAGGCCAGCGCCAGCAGGCCGGCCGCGAGCAGCCGACGGTCGCCCGCGCGCGCGATCCAGGCGCCGACCGGAATCGCGCCGAGCACGCCGAGCAGCGAGAACACCGCCATCAGCCAGCCGATCGCCGACAGGCCGAGCCCGAAGTCCTCTCGCAATTGCGGCACCGCGATCGCGACCTTGCCGACCTGCAGCGCGGCGATCACGCCCGCGGCGACGACCAGGGCGACGCCGGTCCAGGCGGTGGTGGCGGTGGAGGAGGGCAGCGGCGCGGACGTGGAGTGCATGGGTGCCAGTCTGGCCTTCGAGCCCGATCGATGAAAGCAAATAATATCGGTCGACTTCATCGATCGAACCGATCGATTCGCATTGCCCGAAGAAGGAGAAGCCCATGCTGGATGCGCTCACGCTGTCCCAGATGCAGATGTTCGCGGTGGTGGCCGAGGCCGGCAGCTTCCGCGCGGGCGCGGACCGGCTGCACCGCGTGCAGTCGGCCGTGAGCCAGGCCGTCGCCAACCTCGAGGAGCAGCTGCAGGTGCGGCTGTTCGACCGTTCGGGCCACAAGCCCGTGCTCACGCCCGCGGGCCAGGCGCTGCTGGGCGACGTGCGGCAGATCCTCGCGAAGGTCGATGCCTTGCGCGCCCGCGCGCAGGGGATCGAGCAGGGCATCGAGCTCGGCCTGTCGATCGCGGTCGACACGCTGTTCCCGATCGACCTCGTGGCGGCCGCCATCCGCGGCGTGCACGCGGTGCATCCGGGCATCGCGATGCGCATCGAGTACGGCTCGATGGGCGCGCCAGTCGAAGCGCTGCACAGCGGCCGCTGCGACATCGCGATCTCGGCCTTCTCGCAGCTCGACGAGCGCATCGCGCGCGAGTTCCTGCTGCCGCTGTCGATGGTGGCGGTGGCGGCCGCCGCGCATCCGCTGGCGATGCTCGCGAGGAAGAAGGCCCGCGGCTCGCTCGACGATGCGGCCGCGCGGCATCTGCAGATCGTGGTGGAGGATGCGAGCGCGCTCAGCGCGGGCCAGGACTTCGACGTACTCTCGCCCACCACCTGGCGCGCGGGCGACATGCAGATCAAGCTCGCGCTGCTGCGCGCCGGGCTCGGCTGGGGAAAGATGCCGTCATGGCTGGTGGCGGCCGACATCGCCGCGGGCACGCTGGTGCAGTTGCCGGTGGGCCGGCTCGGCGTGGACGGCGAGACCGGCCACCGCGCCTACTTCTGCCACCGCGCCGACAAGCCGCTGGGTGTGGGCGCGCGGCTGCTGCGCGAGGGCCTCAAGGCACTGTCGATGCCGGCGGCGCGCGGCGGCGCCGGCGCAGCCAGAACTCCACCAGCTCGAACACGCCCTCGCTCAGCAGCGCCAGCGCCGCCGCCGGCAGCGCGCCCGCCACGAGCAGCTCGCGGTCGTTGAGCGCCAGCCCGGTCACGATGCGTTCGCCGAAGCCGCCCGCGCCGATGAAGGCCGCGATGGTCGCGGTGCCGATGGCGATCGCGGTGGCGGTGCGCACGCCCGCGAGCAGCGTGGGCAGCGCCAGCGGCAGCAGCACCAGCCGCAGGCTCTGCTTCGAGGTCATGCCGAGCGCGGTGCCGGCCAGCCGCAGGCCGTTGGGCACCTCGGCCAGGCCGGTCACGGTGTTGCGCATGATCGGCAGCAGCGAATAGAGCGTGAGCGCGATCAGCGCGGGCAGGGTGCCGATGGCGCCGAGCATCGAGATCAGCACCGCGAGCAGCGCCAGCGAGGGCACGGTCTGCATCAGGCTCGCGACGCCCAGCACCAGGGCGCGCAGCCGCAGGTGCGGAAACACCAGGATCGCGATCGGCACGCCGACCAAGATGGCCACGCCCACCGACAGCGCCACCAGCAGCAGGTGCTGGCGCGCGAGCTGCCAGAGGTCGGGGCCGAAGAGCTTGGCCGCGAAGCCGCGCCGCGTGTCCTGCGGCGCCGCGCCGTCCTTGCCGGCGCTCGCGAGGAAGTCGCGCGCGATGGTGTCGAAGGGCACGCTCTGCAGCTCGGCGCGCGCGTTCATCGCGATCATCGCGTGCTCGTCGACCCGGCCCTCGAGCTTCTGCAGCGCGGCCCAGGCCTGCGGCAGGCGCCGCGGCAGGTCGAGCTTGTAGAGCACCACCGCGTCGTAGCGCGGGAAGTACTGGCGGTCGTCCTCGAGCACGCGCAGGCCCAGGTGGTCGATCTTGGCGTCGGTGGTGTAGATGTCGATCACGTCGACCTGCTTCGCGCCGATCGCGTCGTAGGCCAGGCCGTGGTCGAGGCCGGTGGGCGTCTGCGTGAAGCCGTAGCGCGCGGCCAGGCCCTTCCAGCCGTCGGCGCGGCCGATGAATTCGTTCGACAGGCCGAGCTTCAGCTCGGGATGCTTGGCGAGGTCGCCGAGGCTGCGCAGCCCTAGCCGGTCGGCATCGGCCGCGCGCACCGCGAGCGCATAGCCGTCGTTGAAGCCCAGCGGTATCGCCACGCCCAGGCCCAGCGGCGCGAGCGCCTCGTTCATCTGCGCGCGCGTGGCCGCGGGCGAGCCCTTCAGGATTTCCAGCGCGATGGTGCCGGTGTATTCGGCATAGAGGTCGATCGCGCCCGAGCGCAGCGCCTCGTAGACGATGGCCGTGTTGCCCAGGCCCTGGCGCACCACCGGCTTGTTCGCGAGGTGCGGCGCGGCGGTCTGGGCGAGCAGCTCGGCCAGGATGTAGGACTCGGTGAAGCGCTTCGAGCCGACGCGCAGCGTGCCGTCGTCGGTGGTCTGCGCGGATGCCGCGACACCGAGCCAGGCCAGCGAGAACAGCAGGATGGCGCGCCAGAGGTGGCGGCGGGGCGATTGCATCCGGACCAGTGTATCGGCATGCGTGGCGCGCGGCCACCCGGGGCACTCAGGCGAACAGCCGTGCCAGCCCCGCGATCGATTCGGGGCCATAGCCCACCGAGCCGACCGGCACCGCGCCATCGACGGCCGCGAGCACCGCCGCCGTGCCCACGGGGCCGAAGCCGCCGCAGAGCTCGATGAGCTGCACGCCCTGCGCCAGCAGCTCGCGCGCGGCCTGCGGGCCCTGGGCCGCGCTCGCCACGCCGATGGTGATCATGTGGAAGTGCGAGGCGGACAGCACGCTGCGGTCGCGCGCGGGGTCGAGCCCGTGGCCGGTGACGATGAATCCGAATCGGGTGAGTGCCATGTATTTGCTCCAGGGGCGGGTGGTGAATGGCCGCCATGGTCGTGCTTCGGTCTATGCTCGTCCACGTCCGTTTCGGCAATGAATGAGACAGAAAAGGTCCGATATGCTCGATCTGCAGCAGCTCCACTATTTCGTCGCGGTCGCCGAGACGCAGAGCATCGCGCGCGCCTCCGAGCGCCTGCACATCTCGCAGTCGCCGCTGAGCCGGCAGGTCATCGCGCTCGAGGAACGGCTGGGCCTGGCGCTGTTCGCGCGCAGCGGCAAGCGGCTCAAGCTCACGCAGGCGGGGCAGCGCTTCCTCGAGGAGTGCCGGCTGCTGCTGTCCGCCTCGGCGCGGCTCGAATCCCGCGTGCGCGAGGAGGCCGCGGGCCGGGCCGGCAGCGTGGCCATCGGCCATGTCGAGAGCGCGCTGCATGCGGGCGTGTTGCGCAAGGCCCTGCGCGCGCTGCGGCGGCAGTCGCCGGCCACCGAGGTGCAATTGCAGGCCGCGCGGTCCGCGGCGCAGTTCGAGGCGCTGCGCGACGGCCGCATCGACATCGGCTTCGCGCACCGGGCACCGCCCGCGTCGGACGATGCGCTCGCGAGCCGGCGCGTGGCGCGCGAACCCTATCTGCTGGCGCTGCCCGCCGACCATGCATTGGCCACCGGCCGGCGTGCCGGCGCCAGGGCGCTCGATGGCGCGCCCTTCGTCTTCCTGCCGCGCCAGGCCACGCCCGAGGGGCGCGCGCAGATGCTCGAGGCCTGCCGGCGCGCGGGCTTCACGCCCGCCATCCGCCACGAGGCGGCCGAGCCTTCCACCGTGCTCGAGCTGGTGGCCTGCGGGCTCGGGCTGGCGATCATGCAGTCCGGGCTGAAGCGGCTGGCGCCCTCCGGCGTGGCCTGGGCCGAGCTGCCGCGCGGCTTTGCGCTCGAGCTCGAGGTGCATGCGGTGACGCGAAAGGTGCCGGGCGCGCTCGCCGAGCGCCTGCTGGCGGCGCTGCCCGCCGTCTGAGCCGAGGTCGTACCCGCCCGTCTCCTACACGCCGTGGTGCGCGAAGCCGATGCGCTCGGGACGCGCCGCGCCGCATAGTCGAAAGCCATGAATCCCAAGCCCGCCAAGAAGTCTTCCAAGACCACGACCAAGCCCCGCCAGTCTCCCAAGATCGACCTGCCCGGTCCCGACGTCCACGGCCTGCGCGAGCTGCCCAAGCTGCAGGTCGACGGCTACAGCCTGCAGTTGCGCGACAACGAGGGCTTCGTCGGCGACCAGGCGAGCCAGACCGCATTCCGCGCGCTGCTCGAGCGCTGGCGCCGCAAGCACCGCAGCGACGGCACCGATCCGCTGGGCCTGCGGCATTCGCGCGACATGAGCAAGAAGGAGCTCGACCGGCTGCTGCGCGGCCAGAAGGTCAGCGACGCGGCCAACGTGATGCACAGCGCGATCGGCGAGTTCGCGCAGGAGCTCGCGGCCGTGATCCAGCGCTTCCTGCACCAGCCTTCATGGGAGAAGGTCGAGCGCATCGTGGTGGGCGGCGGCTTTCCCGAGAGCGAGGCCGGCGAGCGCGCGATCCTCGAGGCCGGCGCCATCCTCGAGGAGATGGGCGTGCACGTGCAGCTCGGCCGGCTCTCGCACGAGGTCGACGACGGCGGGCTGATCGGCTGGGTGCACCTGACGCCGCCCGAGATGCTCAAGAAGCACGACGCGATCCTCGCGATCGACATCGGCGGCACCAACGTGCGCTGCGGCATCGTGAAGACACGCCACCGCAAGGCGCGCGACTTCTCGCTCGCGAAGGTGGTGCGGCGCGAGAAGTGGCGCCATGCCGACGAGAAGCCCAGCCGCACCAACTTCGTCGAGCACGTGGCCGGCATGCTCGAGGACATGGTGCGCTACGCCGAGCGCAAGAAGATCCGGCTCGCGCCCTTCATCGGCATCGCCTGCCCCGGCCTGATCCGCAAGGACGGCTCGATCGCGCGCGGCGCGCAGAACCTGCCGGGCGACTGGGAGAGCGAGAACTTTCACCTGCCGAGCGCGCTGTGGCGCCGCATGCCGATGATCGGCTCGGGCCCGACGCTGGTGCTGATGCACAACGACGCGGTGGTGCAGGGCCTGAGCGAACTGCCGTTCATGCGCGATGTCGGCCACTGGGCGGTGCTCACCATCGGCACCGGGCTGGGCAATGCCAGCTTCACGAACCGCAAGTGACTAGACCGCCAGCGCCCGCCGCTTCAATCGCAGGAAACTGAACACGGCGGCGCTCGCCGCGCACGCTGCACCCAGCCACAGCGCGTACACCGCGCCATTCGTGCTCGACACGTGGAAGCAGGCCGCCACCAGCGCCGCGCCCGAGGACTGGCCCAGCAGGCGCACCGTGCCCACCATGCCGCTGGCACCGCCGCTGCGCGAGGCCGGTGCCGAGCCCATGATGGCGCGCAGGTTCGGCGACTGGAAGAAGCCGAAGCCCGCGCCGCACAGCGCCATGCGCCAGACGATGCCGGCCACCGTGGGATGCGGCGGCAGCAGCGCCAGCGACAGTAGGCCCAGCGCCAGCAGCGCGAGCCCGATGCCGCAGAGCAGGCCCGGCTCGTAGCGGTCCGACAGGCGTCCGGCCAGGGGCGCCATCGCGGCCACCACCAGCGGCCATGGCGTGATGAGGAAGCCGGTCTCGACCTGCGAGTAGCCCAGCAGCGACTGCAGCAGGAAGGGCAGCGAGATGAAGGCCAGCGCCTGCGCGGCGAACGAGCACACGGCGGTGGCGGCCGACAGCGCGAACACGGGATTGCGCAGCAGGTCCATGGCCAGGATCGGCGCCGGATGCCCGGACTGGCGCTTGAGCAGCCAGGCCAGCAGTACGAAGCCCAGCACCGCCTGCACGATCACCGACTCGACGGTGGCCTGGTGCGCGGCCTCGGTGAGCGTGGAAGCCAGCAGCGCCAGCGCGGCGGCGCACAGCAGCGCGGCCAGGCCGTCGAAGCCGTGGCTGTGGCGCTCGGTGGCCGGCAGGAAGCGCAGCCCGTAGAACACCGCCACGGCGCAGATCGGCACGTTGATGAGGAACAGCCAGTGCCACGAGCCCAGCAGCAGCACCAGCGATGCGGCCGTGGGCCCGCCCGCGAAGGCCAGGCCCACGACGAGCGCGTTCAGGCCCAGGCCGCGGCCCAGCATGCCCGAGGGATAGACGACGCGCACCAGCGCGCCGTTGATGCCCATCACGCCGGCCGCGCCCAGGCCCTGCACCAGGCGCCAGCCGACCAGCGCGGGCAGCGAGTCGGCCAGGCCGCAGCCCAGCGAGGACACGGTGAACAGCACCAGGCCCCAGAGGAACACGCGCCGGTGGCCGAGCACGTCGCCGAGCGCGGCGGCCGGCAGCAGCGCGGCGACCATCGCGAGCTGGTAGCCGCTGACGACCCAGGTCGAGGCGGCCTCGCTCACGCGCAGTTCGTTGGCGATGGTGGGCAGGGCGGTGTTGGCGATCGCGGTGTCGAGGCTGGCCACGCACACGCCCAGCATGATGGCGAGCAGCGCGCCGAAGCGTTCGTGGGCCGGCAGGCCCGGGCCGATCGCATGGATCTCTTGACGGGAAAACAGGGAGGCCATCGCTCGCGGAAGAAAGAGGGCTGCGGCGTCCGGCGACGCCGTGGGGAGACGCGAAGGCTAGTCCTAAGTGGAAACCCTTGCCGGCGCTCGGGGAAGCGCGGCGCGGGCCTCCCCGGCCCGCCCGCCGCTCACTCGGGCTTGGCGCCCGTGGCCGCCACCACCTTGCCCCAGCGCACGATCTCGCTGCGCACGAAGGCGCCGAACTCGTCGGGGCCGGTGCCCATCGGCACCAGGCCCTCGTCCCTGAAGCGCTCGCGCATGAGCTCGGAGCCCAGCGCGGCGCGCGCGGCATCGGCGATGCGCGCCACCAGCGGCGCGGGCATCTGCGCCGGCCCGAAGAGGCCATACCACGAGCTGTACGCATAGCCGGGCAGCACTTCCGCCACGGCCGGCACGTCGGGAAAGGCAGCCAGGCGCTTCTCGCTCGTCACGCCCAGGGCCTTGAGGCGCCTGGCCTTCACGAGCTGCTGCACCGTGGCCACGCCCGCGAAGGCCAGGTCGATCTGTCCCGCCACCACGTCGGCGATGGCCGGCCCGGTGCCCTTGTAGGGCACGCCCACGATGTCGATGCCCGCGTCGCGCTTGAGCATCTCGCCCGCCAGGTGGTTGGCGCTGCCCAAGCCCGCGATCGCCACGTTGAGCTTGCCGGGCTCGCGCCTGGCCAGCGCGATCAGCTCGCGCACGTCGTTGGCCGGGAGCGTGGGCCGCGCGATCAGGATGGCCGGCAGGCTGGCGATGCCCGCGAGCGGCGTGAAGTCCTTCTGCGGATCGAAGGGGAGGTTCGGATACAGCGAGGCATTGATGGCGTGGCTGGTGTAGCTCAGCAGCAGCGTACTGCCGTCGGTGGGCGCCTTGGCCACGGCCAGCGCCGCGATGTTGCCGGCCGCGCCCGGGCGGTTCTCGACGATGAACTGGTGGCCCAGGCGCGTGGTGAGCTCCTGCGCCAGCGCGCGCGCCACGATGTCGGTGCCGCCGCCGGGCGTCGCGCCCACGAGCAGGCGCGTGACCTGCTGCGCGCGAACGCCGAAGCTCGCGAGGGCCGAGGCGCTGGCGCCCGCGGCGATGAATCTGCGTCGAAGCATGCTTGTCTCTCTTTCGTTGTCATCGGGGGCCGGGCCGGCCGGTGCCGGCGCGCGCTTCAGGCCAGGGCGTCCGCCGCCGGCCGCTTCGCCCGCCAGGGCTCGAGCCGCATGTTCAGGGCCCGGGCCTGCCGCTGCTCGTAGGCCAGGAACTCGGACGTGATCGCGCTGCCGCGCACGCCGCCGCGCACCGCGCCCGCGCGCACGTCGCCGTAGTACTCCTCGAAGGCCGCGGGCAGCGGTTGCGACGAGGGGATCGCGAGCCACAGGCGCAGCAGGTGGCGCTTGTCGTCGGGCGCCTCGAAGTCCTCGAAGGGCGTGCGCGAATGCAGCGTCACGTAGTTGTTGAGCAGTTGCAGGTCGCCGCGCTCCAGCGTCATGGAGTAGCACAGCAGCGGGCTCGGCATCAGCGCGTCGAGCAGGTCGAGGGCCTCCACCTGCCGCGGCGTGAGGCGCGGCACCTCGGGGAAGTCGCGCTGCGCCGCGTCGGTGTTCTTGCGGTTGGTGCGCGCGGCGAAATGCACCGGGTCGCTGCCGAAGATCGGGCAGCGGTAGAACGGCGGCTGCGACGGGTCCTGCGTGCCCTGGTAGCTGTGGAAGAAGGGCTGCTGCAGCACCGGGATCAGGTCGGGGCGCAGCCGCTGCACCTCGTCGCGCAGCCGGATCGAGCTGATGACCTTGCTGGTGCCGCCGCTCTTGGCCGTGCGCCGGCACAGCAGGCCCACCACGTCGCACGAGTCCTGGTGGAAGTCGAGGCCGGCGCTGGTGTTGTAGCCGCGGCCGCCCTTGACCTTGTAGTCGCCGCCCTCGTCGCGCACGTCGTTCATGACCTGGCTGGCGCGGTTCTGCGTGCGGCCGACGCCCATGTGCAGGCTCATGCCCCAGTAGGCGGTGCGCGTCTCGTCCTCGCTCCATTCGTCGACCGGGAAGCCCTTGAGCAGGCACATGCCCCAGCGGCCCTGCGTGGTCGCGACGGCGCGGGCCAGCGCTTCGCGCGAGGCCGCGGGCAGCGGGAAGTCGGCCTGCGTCATCGAGAGCAGCGGCTTGCCGAGCGCGGCCGCATGCCGCAGCGCCGAGCGGAAGCCATCGACCTCCGTCTCGCTGAGGCGCTGGATCCAGGAGCTGTCCTGGCGCACCTCTTCGGCGGTCCAGGCAAGAGGGGCGGCGGGTTGCGTGTCTTTCATTCGATCGGGTCCTCGGGTGTCGTCGGAAAAGTCTAGGACCGTGCGATGCAAAGAAAAAGCGACACTATTTCAAGTCTTAGATAAGGAAATTTGATGAAGATCGATGCCTTCTCCACGCTCGACGCCGTGCTGCGCGGCGGCACCCTGGCGGCCGCCGCGCACGAGATGAACCTCACGCCCAGCGCCATCAGCATGCAGATGAAGCAGCTCGAGGCCTACCTGGGCCAGCCGCTGTTCGACCGCTCGGGCCTGCAGGTCAAGCCGATGAAGCTGGCGCACGAGGTCTCCTCGGTCATGCGCGATGCGCTGCAGCAGCTCGAGTCGCTGCGCAAGCGCGCGACCGTGAGCATCGAGGGCAGCGTGCGGCTCGGCGTGATCGAGTCGATGCAGCCCATCGTGCTGCCGGCCACCATGCGGCTGCTGCGCGAGCGCTATCCGCGGCTGGAGCTGCGCCCGGCGCGCGGCCGCAGCGCGTCGCTGATCGCGGCGGTGAAGGCCGGCGACCTCGATGCGGCGCTGGTGGCGCAGCCCGAGAGCGGCGGTTCGGCGCGGCTGCGCTGGCAGCCGATGCTGCGGCGCGAGCTGGTGCTGGTGGCGCCGCCCACGGCCACCGAGAGCTCGGTGGCCGCGCTGTTCAAGCAGTACGACTGGATCCGCTACGACCGTTCCACCGTCACCGGCACGCTGGCCGCGCGCTTCGTGAGCACGCAGGTGCGCGAGAAGCGCGGCACGCTGGAGTTCGACAGCACGCCCGCCATCGTCGCCATGGTCAGCGGCGGTCTCGGGATCTCGGTGGTGCAGATCGCGGACCCGGGGCTGGTGGCGACCTACCCGGTGCGCATCGTGCGGCTCGGCCGTGGCGCGCCGATGCTGCAGCTGTCGCTGGTCACGCGCAAGACCGACGACGACAGCCGCACGCTGGCCGCGATGCGCGAGGCCATGCACACGGCGTTGATGACGGCGCAGCGGCAGCGCAGCGACCGCGGCATGTAGGGTTGCGCTACAGGTCCTCGGGCCGCAAGCTGCCCTCGACGCGCACCCCGCCCGACACGGCCGCGAGATTGCCGGCCGCGTCCGAGGCGCGCACCTCGATCACCGCATGGCCCGCGCGTGTCGGCGTCCAGGTGCACACGTAGGGCGCGGCGCGCAGCGTGCAGACGGTGCGGCCGTCGGCGATGAACTTGAGCTCGGCCACCGCCACGTTGTCGGCCGCGCTCGCGGCCAGGCGCAGCGGCAGGCCGGCCGCGGCGGTCGGCGGCGCGACGAAGGCCACGGCGGGCGGCAGCGTGTCGGCCGGCGGGTTGACCATCACGTTGGCCGAGGCCACCGCCGTGTTGCCGGCCGCGTCCATCGCGATCACGCGGATGGTCTGCATGCCGGGCGCGGTCGGCGTCCAGCTGCAGGTGTAGGGCGGGGCGGTGAAGCTGCAGATCGGCAGGCTCTGCGCGCCCATCACCTTGAGGCCCCACACGCCCACGTTGTCGACCGCCACCGGCGCCAGCGTCACCGGCTGGCCCACGGTGGCCATGGCCGGCGCGGCCAGCGAGACCACCGGCTTGTGGTCGTCGGGCAGGCCCAGCGGCAGGTCGATGGAGAACATGGCCTGGCCGCGCACCGCCTTCTGCTCGAAGGCATCGAAGATGGTGAACCAGCTCGCGCCCGGTGCGCGGCCCGGTGCCTGCGCCTTCACCAGCAGGTTGGTCTTGCCGACCGCGAAGCAGGTGAAGCCGCAGCGCCAGTCGAAGACGAAGCGCCCGCCCGCGTCCGACACGCCCTGCGCGATCGGCTCCAGCGGCTTGCCCGCGCCCGGATCGCGCCATACCCAGACCTGCGCGCCGGGCAGCGCCGCGCCGCCCTCGCGCTCGCTCACGCGCACCTGGGTGGCGGTGGTGCCGGCCATGAACTTGGAGCTGCCGAGCTTGGGCCAGTTGCTCCAGTCGGTGTCGAGGTTGGCCTTGGTGCCCTCGGTGAAGCGGATCATCTCGAGCGTGGCCACGCGGTTGGCCGCGGGGTCGAAGCGCTCCTCGAACACCGTGCCCAGCAGCGGATCGAGCCGCCAGTGCTGGCGCGGCCACCAGTAGCGGTCGGCGGGCTTCGTGAGGTCGAGGTCGGCCTTGGGCGCGACGTCGGTGGTGTCGGCCACGGCGATCGCGTTGTAGTACTCGCCCGAGCCGGCGCCGAAGACGTGCTCGAGTTCGTGCAGCAGGGTCTTGAGCTGGCGCCCGAGGTAGTCCTTCTCGGTCGATTCGACGGCGCCGGGCGCGATGGCGCGCGTGAGGCGCAGCGGGTCGTGGATCGCGGTCCAGTTGAGGTTCCAGGTCGCGCCGCGCGCCGGAAAGGTCCAGCTCATCGTCAGGCCGCCGTGGCTGTAGCCGCGCGTCGACTTGTTGATGCAGACCGCGATCTCGCCGTTGACCAGGCCGTTGAGGCTGCATTGCGGCGCCTGGGCCGGGGCGATCCATTGCAGGTCGGCGGCGGGGTCGAAGCCGAAGCCGCGCACCGATTCGCGCGTGAAGACGGTGTTCACGTCGGCCACGTACTGCGCCAGCCGGCGGCCGGCCTCGGCGCCGCCGATCTCGGCCGCGAGCTGCGGATCGACGAAGAACTTCAGCCGGTGGACGCTGGCGGTGCCGCGGCCGATCTCGTCGAGCACGACCGCGCCCGAGGGCGATGCGACCAGCAGGGCCACCGCCCCCAGCAGGGCGGCGCACAGCCGGCGTACGCCGGCTTGCAGCGAGGAGAAGGCTCGCATCGGTCTTCCCCGCGGCGGGGGCGCAAAGCGCGAACGGTCGGCGCCGGGAGCCGGCCATTCGCCGTGCGCGACCCCCGTCGGGCGGCCCTGCGATGCAGGGGGTGCCGGGAGTGCCGATCGGGCCGCGCCTCAGGGGCGCGCGGACAAAACCCATCCGTCAACTACCGAAACCGGTAGTAATTCTAGATGGATTGTGTTTTTGTGTTTCAAACGTTGTTGCAATGTATCAAATTGGCGGCCCCGATGCCGCCGTGGCGACCGCCTCCTCGGGCGGCGCGCTGCCCAGCGCCTTGCAGACCGCGACCCAGTCCACGGCCAGCCGGCTGCGGCTCTGGGCCCGGTCGCGCTGGGCCTGCAGCAGGGTGCGGCGGGCCTCGAGCGCCACGCCGAAGTCGGTGAGCCCGCCGGCGTAGCGCGCCTGCGCGAGCGCCAGCGCATCGGCGCTCTCGCGCTCGCGCTCGGCCAGCTCGGCCTGGCGGCGGCGTTCGGCCGCATAGGCGCTGAGCGCGCCGTCGATCTCGTGCCAGGCCTTGAGCACCGTCTGCTGGAAGGCGACGGCCGCTTCCTGCTGCTGCAGCTCGCGCAGGGTCACGGTGCTGCGGCGCCTTCCCATGTCGAAGATCGGCAGGCTCAGCGAGGGGCCGACCTGCCACTGCCGGCTGCCCCAGTCGCCGAAGCGCTCGTGGCCCACCGATTCGTTGCCGAAGCGCGCGCCCAGCGTCACGCGCGGATAGAGCTCGGCCACCGCCACGCCCACGCGCGCGGTGGCGGCATGGAGTTGCGCCTCGGCCGCGGCGATATCGGGTCGGCGCCGCGCGAGTTCGGCCGGCAGGCCCAGCGCGAGTTCGGGCAGGGCGCGGTCCTGCGCGGTGGCATCGGCCGGCGCCGCGAGCTCGGCATTGAGCGCGCCCGGCGCGGCGCCGAGCAGCAGCGTGATCTGGTTCATCGCCTGCGCCTCCTGCTGCAGCAGCGCCGGGATGCGGCCGCGCAGCTCGGCCAGCAGGCCGCGCTGGCGCACCGGGTCGAGCTCGGTCACGAGGCCGCCGCGCGCGCGGGCCTGCACCAGCTCGAGCGACTCGCCGGCGGCCGCGAGGTCGGCGCGCGCCAGTTGCAGTTCGCGCTGGCTGCCGCGCAGCTCGACGTAGTTGCGCGCGACCTCGGCCTGCACGCTGAGCTGCGCCTGCCGCAGCAGCGCGGCCGAGGCGGCGCTGTCGGCCTCGGCGGCCTCGACCGCGCGCCGCACGCGGCCCCAGAGGTCGATCTCCCACGAGGCGTCGAAGCCGGCCTGGTAGAGGTCGAAGGGCTGCGACAGCGAACGGATTAGCTGCTCGCGGTTGCCGGCCGAAGAACCGATCGCGTCGATCATGCGCGTGGCCGCGCCGCTCTCGCTCTGCCGCTGGCGGTTCACGCCCGCGCTCGCCTCGAGCTGCGGCCCTCGCTGCGCCGCGGTGGCGCTGCGCTGCGCGCGGCTCTGCGCGAAGCGCAAGGCGGCCGTCCGCAGGTCGTGGTTGGCAGCGCGCGCGCGCGCCTGCAGGCTGTCGAGCAGCGGATCGCCGAAGGCCTTCCAGTCGCTGGTGGCGGCCGAGGCGCCGGCGCGCCGTTCGGCGCCGAGCAGCGCATCGGCGCCGCCGTGCCAGGCCGACCAGTCGGCGGGGGCCGGCGTCTCGGCGGGGCGATGGTCGGGGCCGACCGCGCAGCCCGCCAGCGCGAGGGCGAGCACCAGCGGCGCGAGGGCATGAGGGAGGGACATGTCTTCTTCTCCAGACGTGGAATGGCGCGCGTTCAGGCGAGCCTGTTCCGGAACAGCCAGGCGGCGAGCGGCAGCGTGACCACGGCGATGACCGAGAGCGGAATGAGATTGGCCGCCACCGTCGAGAGCCCGACGCCCTCGAGGTAGACGCGCTGCACCAGGTCGATCGCGAAGCGCAGCGGATTGGCCAGCGTGGCGATCTGCAGCACTTCGGGCATGTTGCGCACCGGCGTGGTCAGGCCCGACAGCAGCATCATCGGCATCAGCAGCACGAAGGTGTAGAGCATGGCCTGCTGCATGTTGGCCGACACGGCCGAGATCGACAGCCCGATGCCCACGCTCGCGACGGTGAAGAACACCAGCCCGGTGTAGAGCGTGAACAGCGAGCCCGCCATCGGGATGCCGAACCAGAAGCGCGCCACCAGCAGCACCAGCGAGGACTGCACCAGCCCCACCAGCACCGGCGGCAGCGCCTTGCCGACCATGATCTCGAGCGGCGACATCGGCGTCACCAGCAGCTGGTCGAAGGTGCCCTGTTCGCGCTCGCGCGCCACCGACAGTGCGGTCAAGAGCAGCGTCTGCACCATGCTGAGCGCGGCGATCATGCCGGGCAGCAGGTTCCAGCGGGTCTCGAGGTTGGGGTTGAACCAGGCGCGCGACTCCACGGCCAGCGGCGCCGGCGCCAGGCCCGCGCGGCTGCGCAGCTCGGCGTTGTAGCGCTCGACCACCGCGCCCACGTAGCCCGCGGCCGAGCCCGCGGTGTTGGAGTTGCGCGCATCGAGGATCAGCTGCACCGGCGCGCGCTGGCCGGCCGCGAGCCGCTGCTCGAAGTCGGGGCCGAGCTGCACCACCAGCAGCGCCTTCTGCGTGTCGATGACCTCGCGGATGTCGGCCTGGGTGCGCAGCGTGGCGACGCGGTGGAACACGCCGGTGCCGTCGAGCCGCGCGACCAGCTCGGTGGCCGCGCCGCCATGGCTCTGGTCGAGCAGCGCATAGGGCACGTTGCTGAGGTCGTAGGTGGCGGCGTAGCCGAAGATCAGGCTCTGCATCAGCGCCGGCACGACCAGGATCACGCGGCTCGCGGGGTCCTTGAGGATCGCGAGCAGTTCCTTGCGGCAGAGGTTGGCGATGCGCAGCAGGAAGTCGAGCATGGTGCGGTTCCTTTCAGTCCAGGCGCTTGCGCGTGACCGCGCGCGCCAGCGCCAGCAGGCCCACCGCATAGGCGGCGAGGATGGCGCAGTCGCGCCAGATCAGCGGCCAGACGTCGCCCGCGAGGAACAGCGTCTTGACCAGCTCCATGAAGTAGGTGGCCGGCAGCGCATGCCCGATCACCTGCACCGCCAGCGGCGTGTTGCGCAGGTCGAACAGGAAGCCCGACAGCATCATCGAGGGCAGGAAGGTGGCGATCAGCGCCACCTGGCTGGCGAGGAACTGGTTGCGCGTGACCGAGGAGATCACCAGGCCCAGGCTCACCGCCACGACCAGGTAGAGCATCGAGCTCAGCACCACCACGACCAGCGAGCCGTACATCGGCACCGCGAACAGGAAGCGCGCGGCCAGCAGGCACAGCGCCAGCCCCAGCATGCCGACCGCGAAGTAGGGAACGATCTTCGCCAGCAGGATCTCGACCGGCCGCACCGGCGTGACGAACAGCGCCTCGAGCGTGCCGCGCTCCCATTCGCGCGCCATCACCAGCGCGGTGAGGAAGGCGCCGACCAGCGTCATGATCAGCACGATCAGCCCCGGCACCAGGTACCAGGTGCTGGTGTTGGCGGCGTTGAACCACATGCGCTGCTCTAGCGTCACGCTGCCGATGGCGGGCGCGGCGCTGGCGTTGCCACCGCGGTCGGCCTGGCGCAGCGCCGACTGGCCGATGGCCGCGTTGAGGTACTGCAGCACGATGGTCGCGCGGCCCGCGTCGGCGCCATGCACGATCACCTGCACGCGCGCCTGGCCGGCCGCGAGCGCGCGCGAGAAGTCCGAGGGCACGCGCACGATGGCGTCGATGCGGCGCTCGCGCATCAACCGTTCGGCCTCGTGCATCGAGGCCAGCGGGATCGGCGCGAGCGTGGGCGAGAGCTGCAGCCCGGCCATCGCCTCGGGCGCGCCGGGCGAGGCGTCCTCGAACACGATCGCCACCGGCGCATGCTTGACGTCGAGCGACATGCCGTAGCCGAAGATCAGGATCAGCACCATCGGCAGCAGGATGCCGATCGCGAGGTTGCTGCGGTCGCGCAGCAGCTGGCGGAACTCCTTGCGCGTGAGCGAGACCAGGCGGGACCAGAAGCCGCTCATGCTTTCTCCTTCCGTGCCTTCTCGACGATGCCGATGAAGGCCTGCTCCATGTCGATGCGGCGCGCATCGCGCTCGCCGTGTGCGTCGCCCAGCGCCTGCGCGCGCACCTCGCGCGGCGTGCCGATGGCCAGCAGCCGGCCCGCGTCCTGGATCACGATGCGGTCGCAGTACTCGGCCTCTTCCATGAAGTGGGTGGTGATCACGACCGTGGTGCCGGCCTCGGCCAGCGCGGTGATGCGGCGCCAGAACTCGCGCCGCGCGAGCGGGTCGGCGCCGCTGGTGGGCTCGTCGAGGAACAGGATCTCGGGCTCGTGCAGCAGGCCGGTGGCCATCGCCAGGCGCTGGCGGTAGCCGCCGGGCAGCTGGCCGCTGGGCGCGTCGATCTCGCGCGCCAGGTCGAACTGGCGCAGCACCGCGTCCATGCGCTCGCGCAGCCGCGCCCCGCGCAGGCCGTAGGCGCCGCCGAAGAACTCGAGGTTCTCGCGCACGCTGAGGTTGCCGTAGAGCGCGAACTTCTGCGAGACGTAGCCGATGCGCCGGCGTGCCTGCGCGCGCGCATGGCGCAGGTCGACGCCGGCCACGCGCAGCTGGCCGCCGCTGGCCGGCAGCAGGCCGCAGAGCATGCGGAAGGTGGTGGTCTTGCCCGCGCCGTTGGGGCCCAGCAGGCCGAAGATCTCGCCGCGGCGCACGCTGAAGCTGGTGCTGGCGACGGCGGTGAAGTCGCCGAAGCGGCGCACCAGGTCCTTGACCTCGATGACGGTGTCGCCGGGCGTGGAGGAGGAGGGCGCCGGCTGCCGCGCGATCGGCTCGGCGGGCTTCTGCGCCGGCTCTTCCTGCGCGCGCAGCAGCGTCATGAAGCCATCCTCGAGCCGCGGTGCCACGGGCTCGGCGGCCGCGCCATCGAGCAGCGTGCCGATGCCTGCCTCGTCCGCGTCGTCGCGCCGAACGAAGCGCACCTCGCCGCCTTGCGGCACCGCGTCCACGATCTCGGCGCGCGCATCGAGCAGCCGCGCCTGCAGCCGCCGCGGCGGCTCGCCGGCCGGCGGCGCCGCCAGGAAGCACAGGCCCTGCGCGCGGTCGCGGATCTCCTCGGGCGCGCCCTGCGCCACGAGCCGTCCCTCGCGCAGCACGAACACGCGCGCGCAGCGCTCGGCCTCGTCGAGGTAGGCGGTGCTCACGATGACCGAGAGCTGCTCGTCGTCCACCAGCTGCTGCACGATCTGCCACAGTTCGCGCCGCGACAGCGGATCGACGCCCACCGTGGGCTCGTCGAGCAGCAGCAGCTCGGGCGAGCGCACCAGCGTGCAGGCCAGCCCGAGCTTCTGCTTCATGCCGCCCGAGAGCTTGCCCGCGGGCCGGTCGGTGAAGCGGCCGAGGTCGGTCATCTCCATCAGCCGGCCGTAGCGTTCGCGCCGCTCGTCGCGCGGCACGCCGTGCAGGTCGGCATAGAGGTCGAGGTTCTCCTGCACGCTGAGGTCGTCGTAGAGGCCGAAGCGCTGCGGCATGTAGCTGATGCGGTCCTGCACCGCCTGCGGGTCGGCGGCGACGTCGATGCCGAGCACGCGCAGCTCGCCGGCATCGACGCGCAGCAGGCCGGCCATCAGCCGCAGCAGCGTGGTCTTGCCGGCGCCGTCGGGGCCGACCAGCGCGGTCAGCGTGCCGGGCGGCACCTCGAGCGCGATGTCGTCGAGCGCGTGCACGGTCTTCTTCGCGGGCTTGACGACGAAGCGCTTGTGCAGGCCGCGCGCGAGGACGGCGGGCGCGTTCACTTGCCGGCCGTTCCGGAGGATGCGAGCCGCAGCGTCACCGTGGCCGGCATGCCCAGCCGCAGCCGGTCCTCCCTGTCGTCGACCATCACGCGGATTTCGTAGACCAGGCTGCTGCGCAGCTCCTCGGTCTGCACGGTCTTGGGCGTGAACTCCGCCACCGAGGCGATGTAGCCCACCTTGCCCGCGATCGCATGGTCGGGCTGGCTGTCGGTGGTCACGCTGGCCTCCTGTCCGGCCCGGATGCGGCCGAGGTCGGGCTCGGCCACGTAGGCCCGCACCCACTTGGGATCGGTGATCGCGAGCGTGAAGGCCGGGCGCTGCGGCGAGGCCATGTCGCCGGGCTCGAGCAGCCGCGCGCGCACCACGGCGTCGATCGGCGCCTTGAGCTCGGCCTCCTCGAGTTCGTGCTGCATCAGCGCGAGCTCGGCGCGCGCCGCCTCGAGCTGGGCCTGGGCCTGGGCTATGTCCTCCTTGCGCGGTCCGCTCACCACCAGCTGCCGCGCCTTGCGCGCGTTGTCGAGCTGGGCCTGCGCGACCTTGCGCCGCGCCTGCGCGCTCTCGAGGTCCTGCTGGCTCACCGCGCGGCCCGCGGTCGACTGGCCGATGGCCTGCAGCCGCGCGAGCTGCTGCGCCGCGAGCTCGGCATCGGCCTGGGCGGCGCTCACCTGGGCCTCGGCCTGCGCGATCTCCTCGGGTCGGCTGCCGGTCTTCAGCCGCAGCAGCGCCTGTTCCTGCACGCCGATGCGCGCCCGCGACTGCGCCACGCGCAGCGCCAGGGTGCGCGTGTCGAGCCGGCCGATGACCTGGCCGGCGCGCACCCGGTCGCCCTCGCGCACCGCGAGCTCGGCCACGCGCTCGCTGCCGCTGAAGGCCAGCGACACCTGCCGCAGGTCGACGTTGCCGTAGAGCACGATGCGGTCGGAAGGCGCGGCCGGGCGGCCGTAGTGCCAGGCGGCGACGGCCGCGGCGGCCAGCACGACGACGGCGAGGGCGATCAGGGGTTTCTTGGTCATGGCTTTTGGGGGCGGAAGCGGAAGGAGCGTCCGGATCGTATCAAATTCAAATTTGAATTTGAAGTAGACCGGAAGTTGGGGTAGGCTCGCGCCATGGCCAGCCGCTCCCGTTCCCCTCGTCCGACCGCCTCCTCCGCACCGCCCGCCGCCGAGCCCGAACCGGCCGCGCGCGCGCCGCGCACCGACGGCAACACGACCCGCGCCCACATCCTCGAGACCGCGGGCCGGCTGTTCGCCGAGCGGGGCTTCGCGGCCAGCACCAGCAAGGAGATCTGCACCCGCGCCGGCACCAACATGGCGGCGGTCAACTACCACTTCGGCGGCCGCGACGGCCTCTACGAGGCGGTGCTGGTCGAGGCGCACCGCCAGATCGTCAGCCTGGACGAACTGGTGGCCCGGGCGAGCAGCGGCGCCGATCCGCGCGAGCGGCTGCGCGCCTTGCTCGGCCACCTGGTCGAGATGGGCCACCAGCCGCAGGCGCCCTGGGGCTTTCGCGTGATGCTGCGCGAGGCGCTGTCGCCCTCGAGCGCGATGCCGGTGCTGATCCAGAAGGCGGTGCTGCCCAAGGCCAAGGTGGTGCGCGGGCTGATCGGCGAGATCATGGGCCTGGCCGACGACCATCCCTCGGTGCAGCGCGGCGTGATGTTCACGGTGCTGCCGTGCATCGTGATGATGGTCGCGCCCAAGGAGCTGGGCCAGCGCGTGCTGCCCGCGGTGCGCGACACCGGGGCGCTGGTCGACGACCTGATGCGCTACGTGCTCGCGGGCCTCGACGCGGTGGCGCGGGAGGCGGGCGGCCAGCAGGCCGCCGCGCCCGTCAAAGCTGGAAGGCGACGGTGAGCAGCAATCCCTCGGCCACGTCGCGCAACAGGCCCGGGCGCCGCGCGCGGTAGGCCTCGCCGGCCGAGGCCGTGGTCTCGATCCACTCGGCCAGCCATTCGATCTCGTGCGTGCCGTAGAACACGACATTGGCCTCGTGGTTCAGCAGCAGGCTGCGCAGGTCGAGGTTGATCGAGCCGCACATCGCGAGCTGGTCGTCGACCACCACCGCCTTGGCATGGGCCATGAACGGCAGCATGCGGAAGCTCACGCCCGCGCGCGCCAGGTCGCGCATGGCGCGCGTGCGCACGAAGTCGGCCAGCCGGTGGTTCGACTGCGCGGGGATCGCGATCGTGACCTGCACGCCGCGCCGCGCGGCCAGCCGCAGCGCGTCGCGCAGGCCGTCGCCGGGCACGAAGTAGGGCGTGATCGCGAGCAGCCGGTGCTCGGCGCGAAAGCAGGCGTCGATCAGCAGCGCATGCGCGGTGTCCTCGGTCTGGTCGGGGCCGCTCGGCAGGAACTGCGCCAGCGCGGCACCGGGGCCCTCGGGCACGTCCTCGGCCGTGATCGCGCGCGGCTTGCGGCTGCGCACCGAGGCCCAGTCGTGGTCGAACTGGCGCGCCGCGGCGGCCGCCACGCTGCCGCGCAGGTCGAACGAGAGATCGCGCCAGGCCTCGGGATGGGCGGCGTCGCCGTTGAAGTACTCGCAGGCGAGGTTGCGCCCGCCCGACCAGAGCCAGCCGTCGTCGGCGATGGTGAACTTGCGGTGGTTGCGCAGGTTGCGCGGCCCGATGCGACGCAGGCTGAAGAAAGGCCGGAACACCGCCACCTCGCCGCCGGCCGCGCGCAGCGGATCGAAGTGGTGGCGCGGCAGCGTGAGCGCGCCGAAGCCGTCGAGCAGCACCCGCACCTTGACGCCTTCGCGCGCGCGCTGCGCGAGCCGCTCGATCACCGAGCGGCCGAGCGCGTCGTTGCCGATGATGAAGGTGCAGACGTCGAGCCGTTCGCGCGCGCCGTCGATCACCTCGAACAGCGCGAGCCGCGCGTGCTCGCCGTCGGCATGCAGCCGGATCGCGCTGCGCCCGGGCGGCGCCAGGCCGAAGCTCTCGATCAGGTCGGCCGCCCAGTGGCCGGCCGGAGCCGAACGCGGCGGCCGCGTCGAGCCCGCGGGGCGCAGTTTGCGCTGGCCGAACAGCAGGTACATCGGCAGGATCAGGTAGGGCAGCAGCACCAGGCCCATGACCCACGCGATGGCGGTGGTGGGCGCGCGCTGCTCGCGGCGTGCGCGGGTGGTCAGCACGTAGACCAGCAGCGCGAAGGTGACGACGAGGAAATGCTGGGACGGAGAGGGAAGCCAGTCGAACCCGTTTTTCGGCATGGGCCGATGATGCCTGAGGCGGCCGCGCGCCGCCGTGCTTGCCCCCTCAGCGCCGAAGGAAGGCCGGAACGCCGCGGCCCTGCGAGGCGAGGAAGTCCATCATCGGGTCGACCACCGCGCGCACCGCGGACCGCTCGCCGACGCGGTCGCGCCAGGCCACGAGCCGCGGCGTCTCGGCGGTCATGCCCGCGCCCTTGCGGTCGGCGAACACATGGGCCATGTAGAAGGCGATATCGGCATAGCCGTAGTCGCCGGCCAGGAACGCGCGGCCGTCGGCCAGCAGGGTGTCGAGCTGGCCGTAGAAGCGCGCGCAGGCGGCGCAGGCCTCCACCGCGGGCGGGCTCTGCATCGCCTCCTGCAGGCCGAAGAGCTTCACTACCTGCGGGAAGAAGACCTCGTCGGAGCGGTGCTCGAGCTGGCGCGCGCGGGCCCGCGCGGCCGCTTCGGCGGGCCACAGCGCGGGCCGTGGATGCCGGTCCTCGAGGTACTCGAAGATCTGCGTCGAGTCGAACAGCTCGACCGCGTCGTCGATCAGCACCGGCACCTGGCCCTTGGGGTTGATGCGTAGCACCTCGGGGTGCTTGGGACTGTAGTTGTCGTCGCGGTCGAAGGGCACCATCACGAGCTCGAAGGCGATGCCCTTCTCGAGCGCCGCGATCTGGACCTTGGCGCCGAACATGCTGAGGGGGCCGGAGAAGATGTGGGTCGTCATGGCCCCGAGTTCAGCAGAAAGCGCGGCTCAGGTCGATCCCCAGACCTCCTGCGCGGTCTCGACCACCAGCCGCAGCTTGGCGCGCTGCGCCTCGACCGCGATGTTGTTGCCGTGCACCGTGCTCGAGAAGCCGCACTGCGGCGACAGCGCGAGCTGCTCGAGCGGCGCGTACATGGCGGCGTTCTCGATGCGGCGCTTGAGCTCGTCCTTGTCCTCCATCTGGCCGAACTTGGTGGTCACCAGGCCCAGCACCACGGTCTTGCCCTTGGGCAGGAAGCGCAGCGGCTTGAAGTCTCCCGAGCGCGCGTCGTCGTACTCCATGAAGTAGGCGTCGAGGTCCATCTCCTGGAGCAGCGCCTCGGCCACCGGCTCGTAGTTGCCGGCCGCGGCATGGGTGCTCTTGAAATTGCCGCGGCACAGGTGCATGGCCAGCAGCATGCCCGGCGGCTTCTGCGCCACCACCTTGTTGATGAAGGCGGCGTAGCGGTGCGGCAGCTCGTTCGGATCGTCGCCGCGCTTGCGGGCCGCCTCGCGCATGTGCTCGTCGCAGAGGTAGGCGAGGTTGGTGTCGTCCATCTGCACATAGGTGCAGCCGGCCGCGGCCAGCGAGCGCAGCTCGTCGCCATAGGCCTGGGCCACGTCGTCGTAGAACGCCGGGTCGAGCTCGGGATAGGCCTCCTTGCTGATGCCGGCGCGGCCGCCGCGGAAGTGCAGCATGGTCGGCGAGGGGATCGTGACCTTGGGCGTGCGGCCGGCCGAGACCTGGCTCTTGAGGTACTCGAAGTCGGCCAGCTGGATGTTCTTGACGTGGCGCACCTTGTCGATGACGCGCATCGCGGGCGGGGCCAGTTCCTCGCTGCCGTCGGGCTTGCGGATCGTGACCGGGATGTCGGTCTTCACGCCGCCGAGCTGGTCGAGGAAGTCGATGTGGAAGTACGTGCGGCGGAATTCGCCGTCGGTGATGCTCTTGAGGCCGATGTCTTCCTGGAACTTGACGATCTCGGCGATGGCCTTGTCCTCGACCGTGCGCAGTTGCTCGGGCGTGATCTCGCCCCTGGCCTTTTGCTCGCGGGCTTCGAGCAGGTATTGGGGACGCAGGAAGCTGCCCACGTGGTCGTAGCGGGCGGGCAGGGTGGCGTGCTGTGACATGAGGATGGAGCTCCGGCTTGTCTGAACGAAAGAGGTGGAACGGAACATCGTATCGCCTTGTGTGACGGCGTTGATGTGTACAGAGAGGTCAGTGTTTTCCCTTGGATTGGCCGAATATGCTGAAAATTCTCCTGTTTCTGTATACATTGAGTATCCATGGAAACGCGATCGCCCCATTTCCCGCTCAACGCCTGGTATGCCGCCGCCTACGACGTGGAGGTGCGGCATGCGCTGCTGCCGCGCACGGTCTGCAACCAGAAGCTGGTGCTGTTCCGCCGCACCGACGGGCAGGTGGCCGCGCTCGAGGACGCCTGCTGGCACCGGCTGCTGCCGCTGTCGATGGGGCGGCTCGAGGGCGACGAGCTGGTCTGCGGCTACCACGGCCTGGTCTACAACAGCCAGGGCCGCTGCACCCACATGCCGAGCCAGGAAACGCTCAACCCTTCCGCCTGCGTGCGCAGCTTCCCGGTGGCCGAGAAACACCGCTTCATCTGGATCTGGCCCGGCGACCCGGCGCTGGCCGACCCCGCGCTGGTGCCCGACATGCACTGGAACGACGACCCGGCCTGGGCCGGCGACGGCAAGATGATCCGCGTGAACTGCGACTACCGGCTGGTGGTCGACAACCTCATGGACCTGACGCACGAGACCTTCGTGCACGGCTCCTCGATCGGCAACCGGGAGGTGGCCGAGGCGCCCTTCGTCGCCACCCATGGCGACCGCTCGGCCACCGTCACGCGCTGGATGGAGAACATCGAGGCGCCGCCGTTCTGGGGTGGCCAGATTCGCCATGCGCGCGGCTACGCGGGCAAGGTCGACCGCTGGCAGATCATCCGCTTCGAGGCGCCGTGCACCGTCAACATCGACGTCGGCGTGGCCGAGGCCGGCAGCGGTGCGGTGCCGAAGAACGGCAACCCGGGCGACCGCGGCAAGGGCGTCAACGGCTACGTGCTCAACACCATCACGCCCGAGACCGACAAGACCTGCCTCTACTTCTGGGCCTTCGCGCGCAACTACTGCCTGGGCGAGCAGCGCCTCACGCACGAGCTGCGCGAGGGCGTCTCGGGCATCTTCCGCGAGGACGAGCTGGTGCTCGAGGCGCAGCAGAAGGCGATCGACGAGCATCCCGACCACCGCTTCTACAACCTCAACATCGACGCCGGCTCGATGTGGGCGCGGCGGCTGATCGACCGCATGGTCGACAAGGAGCGGCCCGCGCGCGCCGCGATCCCGATCCGCGTCGACCAGCGGCAGGCCGCATGAAGGTCGCCGCCAGCAGCAGCGCCGGCGAGCCCGGCGACAGCGGCGCCTCGCAGGCCGTGAAGGCGCAGCTGCGGCTGCGCGAGATGATCCTGGCCGGCGAGCTGCCGGGCGGCGCGCGCATCGCCGAGGTCGCGATCTCCGAGCAGCTCGGCGTGTCGCGCACGCCGGTGCGCACCGCGCTGATGCGGCTCGAGCAGGAAGGCCTGCTCGAGGCCCTGCCCAATGGCGGCTATGCGGTGCGCACTTTTTCCGAACGCGACGTGGCCGATGCGATCGAGCTGCGCGGCACGCTCGAGGGCTTGGTCGCGCGGCTCGCGGCCGAACGCGGCGCGGCGCCCGTGGTGCTGCGCGAGGCGCGCGGCTGCCTGCAGCGCATCGACGAGCTGCTGCGCGAGCCCGCGCTCGACGACGCCGCCTTCTCGCGCTACGTGACGCACAACGAGCGCTTCCATGCGCTGCTGTGCGAGATGGCCGGCAGCCCGGTGATCGCGCAGCAGCTCGAGCGCGTGATCAACCTGCCGTTCGCCTCGCCCTCGGGCTTCGTGATCGTGCAGGCCAATTCGCCGGCCGCGCGCGACATGCTGGTGATCGCGCAGGACCAGCACCTGCAGGTGCTCGACGCCATCGAGTCCGGCGAGGGTTCGCGCGCCGAGGCGCTGATGCGCGAGCACAGCCGCATCGCGCGGCGCAACCTGCGCGAGGCGCTGCACGGCGCGCCCACCGAGCAGCAGCGTCCGCTGCCCGGCGTGCAACTGATCCGCCGCCGCGGTTGAGCGGCTTCCTTCTTTTTTCCGGTCCTGGTTCCCCGATGAAAAGCGATCTCCAATGGATGCAGGCGCAGGTGGTGGCGCTGCGCGACCTCACGCCCACCGTGCGCGAATTCGAGCTGCGGCCCGAGGCGGGCACGGCCGGCGGCCACGAGCCCGGCGCCCATCTGCAGGTGCAGGTGCAGGTGACGAGTGCGCAGGGCCAGTTGCAGACGCGCTCGTATTCGCTCGTGGGGCAGGGCGAGCAAGGCGGCTGGCGCATCGCCGTCAAGCGGCTCGACGACGGCCGTGGCGGCTCGCTCGCGATGTGGCGGCTGGCCGTGGGCGATCGCCTGCGGGTCAGCGCGCCGCAGAACCATTTCGCGCTCGACCTGTCGGCGCCGGGCTACCTGCTGGTGGCGGGCGGCATCGGCATCACGCCGCTGGTGGGCATGGCGCAGCGGCTGGGCGCGCATGCGCGGCGCAGCGGCGTGCCGCTGGCCATGCACTACGGCGCGCGCCACGCGGGCGAGTTCGCCTACCTCGACGAACTGCGCGCATCGCTCGGCGACGAGAAGCTGCGGACGCACGAAGGCGCCGCGGCCATCGACCTCGCGGCTGCCATCGCCGCGCTGCCCGCGGGCGGCCAGCTCTACACCTGCGGCCCGGCACCGATGCTCGAGGCCGTGCAGCGCGCCTGGGCGGCGGCCGGCCGTCCCGCGGCCGACCTGCGCTTCGAGACCTTCGGCAGCAGCGGCCGGCTGGCCGCGCAGGCCTTCACCGTGCGCGTGCCGCGGCACGACCTCGCGATCACCGTGCCGGCCGACTGCTCGCTGCTCGATGCGCTCGACGCCGCCGGCGTGCAGACCCTGTGGGACTGCCGGCGCGGCGAATGCGGGCTGTGCGCGATGGACGTGCTGGCCGTCGACGGCGAGATCGACCACCGCGACGTGTTCCTCAGCGCGCACGAGAAGCAGGCCACCACCCGCATCTGTGCCTGCGTGTCACGCGCGGTGGGTACGCTCACGCTCGATTCCGCGTACCGCGCGGACGCCTGACCGGCACCGATCCACCCCGTTGCGCGATCATCGCGCAGTTCATTTGTCTATCGCGCAACAAAGCGCCGCGCGGGCCCGCGCCTAGGTGAAGGCCCGCGACAAGGAATGTTGCAAAGTGTTGAAAAATAGGCCGATTCCGCTCGTCGCCCCCAAAGGAGAACTCATGCAAAGGCGTCAACTCATCCAGTCCGCGAGCCTCGCCGCGCTCGCGCTTTCCGGCGCGCTGTCCGTGACGGCCGCCCAGGCCCAGGACAACAAGTTCAAGATCGGCCTGATCCTGCCGATGACCGGCCAGTCGGCGTCGACCGGCCGCCAGATCGAGGCCGCCGCGCGCTTGTACATGGCGCAGAACGGCGACACCGTGGCCGGCAAGAAGATCGAGCTGATCGTCAAGGACGACACCGGCCTGCCCGACGTCACCAAGCGCCTGGCGCAGGAGCTGGTGGTGAACGACAAGGTCAACGTGCTCGCGGGCTTCGGCCTGACGCCGCTGGCGCTCGCGGTGGCGCCGATCGCCACCCAGTCGAAGACGCCGCAGGTCGTGATGGCCGCGGCCACCTCGAGCATCACCGAGGCCTCGCCTTTCATCGTGCGCAGCGGCTTCACGCTGCCGCAGGTGTCGGTGCCGATGGGCGACTGGGCGCCGAAGAACGGCATCAAGACGGTGGTCACGCTGGTGAGCGACTACGGCCCCGGCAACGACGCCGAGAAGTTCTTCAGCGAGCGCTTCGCGCTCAACGGCGGCAAGGTGATCGACAAGCTGCGCGTGCCGCTGCGCAATCCCGACTTCGCGCCCTTCCTGCAGAAGGTGCGCGACGCCAAGCCCGACGCGCTGTTCGTCTTCGTGCCCTCGGGCGCGGGCGCGGCCGTGATGAAGCAGTTCCTCGAGCGCGGCATGGACAAGGCCGGCATCAAGCTGATCGCCACCGGCGACGTGACCGACGACGACCAGCTCAACGACATGGGCGATGGCGCGCTCGGCGTGGTTACCTCGCACCACTATTCGGCCGCCCATCCCTCGGCCGCCAACAAGAAGTTCGTCGAGGCCTTCGAGAAGGCCAACCCCAAGCTGCGTCCCAACTTCATGGCCGTGGGCGGCTACGACGGCATGCGCGTGATCTACGAGGCGCTCAGGACCAGCAAGGGCCAGGGCGGCGGCGAGGCGCTCTTGGCCCGCATGAAGGGCCAGGTCTTCGAGAGCCCGCGCGGCCAGGTGCTGATCGACGCCCAGACCCGCGACGTGGTGCAGGACGTGTACCTGCGCAAGGTCGAGAAGAAGGACGGGCAGCTCTACAACGTCGAGTTCGACGTGATCAAGGGCGTCAAGGACCCGGGCAAGGCAAAGTAAACACGGGATCGGACAGCCGGACGCAGAGGACGCGAAGGTTGCGCGAAGGACGCGAAAGAAATTTCATTTGAATTCTTTCGCGTCCTTCGCGTAGTTTTCGCGTCCTTCGCGTCCGGTCAGCCCGAATTCGGCAGCCGCGAACAAGCGCACATGCTCACCATTCTTTTCGACGGCATCGCCTACGGCATGCTGCTGTTCGTGCTCGCCGTGGGGCTGGCCGTGACGCTGGGGCTGATGAACTTCATCAACCTCGCGCACGGCGCCTTCGCGATGGCGGGCGGTTATCTCACCGTGTTCGCGATGCAGAAGTTCGGCGTGCCGTTCATGCTGTGCCTGCCGCTGGCCTTCGTGGTCGTGGCGCTGGCCGGCGCGCTGCTCGAGCGCACGCTCTACCGGCCCATGTACGGCAAGCCGCACCTCGACCAGGTGCTGTTCTCGATCGGGCTGGCCTTCATGGCGGTGGCGGCCATCGACTACTTCGTGGGCTCCTCGCAGCAGAACGTGCAGCTGCCCGAATGGCTGCGCGGGCGCACCGAACTCGGCGACGGCGCGCTGATGCTGGGCATGGGCCACTACCGGCTGTTCATCATCGCGGTCTGCGCGGTGCTCACCGTGGTGCTGCAGCTGATCCTCTCGAAGACCCGCTTCGGCAGCCGGCTGCGCGCCGCGGTCGACGACCCGCGCGTGGCCGCGGGGCTGGGCATCAACGTCAACGTGGTGTTCCTGCTGACCTTCGCGGTCGGCTCGGGGCTCGCGGGGCTGGGTGGCGCGCTCGGTGCCGAGATCCTCGGCCTCGATCCGACCTTCCCGCTCAAGTACATGATCTATTTCCTGATCGTGGTCTCGGTCGGCGGCACCTCCTCGATCACCGGGCCGCTCGCGGCCGCGCTGCTGCTGGGCATCGCCGACGTGGCCGGCAAGTACTTCATTCCGAAGATGGGCGCCTTCACCGTCTACCTGCTGATGATCCTGATCCTGATGTGGCGGCCGCAGGGCCTGTTCACGCGCAAGGGAGGCCGCTGATGGATGCGCCTTCCGACTTCCAGTCGCCGCTGCTGCGCAAGGCGCGCTGGCATCCGGTCGAGTTCGTCGTGTGGGCCGTGGCCTTCGCGCTGCCGCTGATCACGCCCTCGCACTCGCTGCTGGTCAACGAGATCGCCATCGTCGCGCTGTTCGCGATGTCGCTCGACCTGATCCTCGGCTACACCGGCATCGTCTCGCTGGGCCATGCGGCCTTCTTCGGCTTCGGCGCCTATGCCGCGGCGCTGTTCGCCAAGCTGGTGATGCCCGACCCGACCGTGGGCCTGCTGTTCGCCATCGTCGTGTCGGCGCTGCTCGGGCTGGTGGCCAGCGTCACCATCCTGCGCGGCAGCGACCTCACGCGGCTGATGGTCACGCTCGGCACCGCGCTCCTGCTGCTCGAGCTCGCCAACAAGCTCGACTGGCTGACCGGCGGTGCCGACGGCCTGCAGGGCGTGGTGATGGGGCCGGTGCTCGGCCTGTTCGAGTTCGATCTCTACGGCCGCACGGCCGCCTGGTATTCGCTCGCCGTGATGCTGGTGCTGTTCCTCGTCATGCGCCGGCTCGTGCATTCGCCCTTCGGCGCCACGCTCAAGGCGATCCGCGACAACCGGCTGCGCGCCATGGCGATCGGCATCCCGGTGGTGTCGCGGCTGGCCGTGATCTACACCGTGGCCGCCGGCGTGGCCGGCGCCGCGGGCGCGCTGCTCGCGCAGACCACCGGCTTCGCCTCGCTCGACGTGCTGGCCTTCGACCGCTCGGCCGACGTGCTGCTGATGCTGGTGATCGGCGGCGTGGGCTGGCTCTACGGCGGCGTCGCGGGCGCCATCGTCTTCAAGCTGCTGCAGACCTGGCTGTCGTCGGTGACGCCGCAGTACTGGATGTTCTGGATCGGCCTGATCCTGGTGCTGCTGGTGCTCGTGGGCCGCGATCGTCTGCTCAAGCCCTGGACCTGGTTCGGTGCCGGCAAGAAGGGCGGTGCGGCATGACCGACACCGTGCTTTCCACCCATGGCCTGGTGATGCGCTTCGGCGGCATCACCGCGACGAACAACGTCTCGATGGAACTCCGGCGCGGCGCGCGCCATGCGCTGATCGGCCCGAACGGCGCCGGCAAGACCACGCTGATCAATCAGCTCACGGGCGTGCTCACGCCTTCCGAGGGCCGCATCACGCTGCTCGGCGAGGACATCACGCGCCTCGCGCCGCACAAGCGCGTGGCGCGCGGGCTGGTGCGCACCTTCCAGATCAACCAGCTGTTCGACTCGATGACGCCGCTGGAGACGCTGGCGCTGGTCGTGTCGCAGCACCAGGGCATCGGCGCGCAATGGTGGCGCCCGCTCGGCGCGACCAGGGCGGTGGCCGAGCGCGCGGGGCAGTTGCTCGAGCAGTTCCACCTGGCCGACGTGGCGCACCAGCAGACCAAGCACCTGGCCTACGGCAAGCGCCGGCTGCTCGAGATCGCGATCGCGCTGGCCTGCGAGCCGCGCGTGCTGCTGCTCGACGAACCCGTGGCCGGCGTGCCCGCGGGCGAGCGCGAGGAACTGCTGCAGACCGTGGCCGCGCTGCCGGCCGACGTGTCGGTGCTGCTGATCGAGCACGACATGGACCTGGTGTTCAGCTTCGCCGACCGCATGACGGTGCTGGTCAACGGCACCCTGCTGACAGAGGGCGATCCCGAGGCCATCGCCAGCGACCCGCGGGTCAAGGAGGTCTACCTCGGCCATGGCCAGTCCGCGGAGGCCGCCCATGTCTGAGCTGCTGCGCATCGATAACCTCAGCGCCGGCTACGGCGAGGCCGTGGTGCTGCACGACGTGTCCTTCGCGCTCGGCGAGGGCCGCACGCTCGCGCTGCTGGGCCGCAACGGCACCGGCAAGACCACGCTGATCAACACCCTGGCGGGCGCCACGCGCCAGCACGGCGGCAGCATCGCGCTCGGCGGCCAGGCGCTGCACCGGCTCGCGCCGCACCAGCGCGCGGCGGCCGGCATCGGCTGGGTGCCGCAGGAGCGCAACATCTTCAAGTCGCTCACCGTGCACGAGAACCTCACGGCCGTGGAGCGGCCCGGGCCGTGGAATCCGCGCCGCGTCTACGAGATGTTCCCGCGCCTGGCCGAGCGCAAGACCAACCTCGGCACCCAGCTCTCGGGCGGCGAGCAGCAGATGCTGGCCGTGGGCCGCGCGCTGGTGCTGAACCCGAAGCTGCTGCTGCTCGACGAGCCACTCGAGGGCCTGGCGCCGATCATCGTGGAGGAGCTGCTGCGCGCCATCCGCCGCATCACGCGCGACGAGGGCCTGGCCGCGATCGTGGTCGAGCAGCATCCGCAGGCGATCCTCGCGATCTCCGACGAGGCCGTGGTGCTCGACCACGGGACCATCGTGCATGCCGACAGCGCGGCCGCGCTGCGCGCGCAGCCGCAGGTGCTCGATCGCTTGCTGGGCGTGGCGCGCTAGGCGGTCGACGCATCGGCCGGAAAGACAAGGAGACAGAAGACCATGACGATCCGGAACACGACGATGCGACGAACCGCCGGCCTGTCGGCCCTGGCGATCGCCGCGGGCCTGCTCGCCGCCTGCGGCACCGGCGGGCCTTCCGCGCCGCAAAGCCTGAGCCTCGGGCCCGACCCCGCCGCGGCCTGCGCGCGCCTCGCGGCACCGGTGCCGCCCGGCGCGATCGGCCTGCCCAGCGGCATGGCGACCATCGACACCGCCACCCTCGTGGCCGCCGCGCCGCTGGCGGTGGCGGAGCGCGGCCCGAGTCCGGCGGCGCGCATCACGCCGGCCACGCCCGCGCATTGCCGGCTGCTCGGGCGCATCGCGCCGCTCGATGCCGCCGCGCCGCCGATCGGGTTCCAGGTCAACCTGCCGCTGGCCTGGAACGGCCGCAGCCTGCAGTACGGCGGCGGCGGGTTCAACGGCGTGCTGATCACCGGCCTGGCGCTGGTGCCGGCGGCCCGCTTCGACCAGCCCACGCCGCTCGCGCAGGGCTACGTGACCTACGGCACCGACTCCGGCCACCAGAACGTGGCCGGCCAGCCGCCGCAGGCCTTCGCGCTCAACGACGAGGCGCTCGAGAACTTCGCGCATGCCTCGTACAAGAAGGTGCGCGACGTGGCCGTGGCGCTGATGCAGCGCGCCTACGGACAGGCGCCGCGCAAGCTCTACTTCATGGGCAGCTCGGAGGGCGGGCGCGAGGCGCTGACCATGGCGCAGCGCTATCCGCGCGACTTCGACGGCATCTTCAGCCGCGTGCCGGTCATCAACTGGACCGGGCTGCAGCATGCGGGCACGCGCAACGGCATCGCCACCTTCGGCGAGGGCTGGCTGCGGCCCGCGCAGGTGCAGCGGGTGCACGAGGCCGTGCTCGCGGCCTGCGATGCCGCCGACGGCACGGCCGATCGCATCGTGTCGAACCCGGTGGCCTGCCTGCAGCGCTTCGACCCGGCCAGCCTGCGCTGCGCGGCGGGCACGCGCGGGGACGACTGCCTCAACGACGCGCAGGTGCAGGCGGTGCGCACGCTGCGTTCGCCGTGGCGCTCGCCCGTGCCACTCGCCAACGGCATCGCGGAGTACCCGGGCTGGGGCATCGGCGGCGAGGCCACGCCGGCCTTCGCCTCGATGGGCGGCTGGAACGCCTGGTGGACCGGCAGTGCCGCGCCGACCGTGCCGCCGCAGCCGAGCAACGGCATCGCGTGGTTCTACGGCAGCGGCGCGCTGCAGTACTTCTATGCCCGGGATCCGTCGCTCGACGTGCGCAACTACCGCGCCGAGGACCATGCGGCGCGCATCGCCACCGTCTCGCGGCTGATGGATTCGACCGACCCCGACCTCGGCGCCTTCAGCGCGCGCGGCGGCAAGCTGCTGATGCTCGAGCACATGGCCGACTATGCGCAGAGCCCGTTCGCGGGCATCCGCTACCACGAGTCGATGGTCGCGCGCATGGGCCGCGCCGAGGTGGACCGCTTCATGCGGCTGTACACCGCGCCCGGCGTGGACCACGTGGGCAGCGGCGCGCCGGCCAACGTCGACATGCTCGGCGTGCTGGTCGACTGGGTCGAGCGCGGCCGCGCGCCCGCCGGCCTGCAATTGCTCGAGCAGGAGGTGCGGCCGCCCTTCAGGACGGTGCGCGCGCGCCCGCTGTGCGAATGGCCGCTGTGGCCGCGCTACGTGGGGGGCGATGTGGCACAGGCGGCGAGCTTCCAGTGCACGCGCTAGCGCCGGGCCGATCTTCAAGCGGCGCTTGAAAGAGTTTCCGGGCGCGAGGGCTTTTTCATGCACGGGCCTGCTCGCACACTGCGGGGTCCCTGTCACACCCTCCACGCCCCATGAACACGACCCCCATCATCGGCATCGCCGTCCTGAAAGCCCGGCCCGGTCGGCGCGAAGCCCTTCGCGCCGCATTGAGCGCGCTGGTGCCACCCACGCGCCAGGAGCCCGGCTGCCTCGACTACACGCTGTTCGAACTGCGCGACGAACCCGGCAGCTTCTACATGCGCGAGTCGTTCCGGGACCAGGCCGCGCTGGATGCGCATCTGGCCACGCCGCACTTCAAGGCCTTCGAGCAGCGCTTCGACGAACTGCTCGAGGAGCCGATCCGGCTGGTCTTTCTGGAGCAGGTCGCGTAGCGCTCAGATCGCGCAGCCGTCCGGGCCGCAGGCCGGCGTTGCCGACGAAGTCGACGCCGGCGCCGCGAAGCTCGCGAGCTGCGCCTTCCACGCGTCCGGCCGGCCCAGCCACGGGCCGATGTCGACCCGGCTCGCGCCGCCATCGGGCCGCGCGAGCACGAAGGTCGGGAAGCCCTGGCCACCGACGCGGCGCAGCAGCGCGCGGCTGGCCTCGATGTGTTGCGCGGTCGCTTCGCCCGACAGCCGCGCGAAGGCCGCGGCGAAGGCCTCGGCATCGAAGCCCAGTTCCGCGGCCAGCGCCTGCAGCACGTCGGCGTCGGCGATGCGCCGGCCCTCGGCGTAGTGCGCGCGCTGCACGCGATGGGCCATGTCGAGCGCGCCACCCGCGCGCAGCGACTCGGCCGCGAGGATCGCGGTGGTCGGCGGCTCGGAGTCCATCACGGCCGTGCCGTCGCGCAGCAGGCCTTCGAAGTAGGCCTCGCCGAAGGGCTGGCCCGTGAGCTCGGCGATGCGGCGGTCGTGCGGCAGCACGTAGTCGCGCCACTGCGGCGTGATGGCGCGGCGGTTGGCGCCGGTCATCATGCCGCCGCCATGCAGTTCGACGCGCAGGCCCGGCACCTCGCGCGCGGCCTCGACCAGCGGCGCGGCGGCATAGCACCAGCCGCACAGCGGATCGAAGATGCAATGCAGGGTGGTGGCTTCGTTCATTGCGGCCATTTCATCTCTCCCTTGATGACCTTCGCGCTCAGTTCGAGCGAGGAGGCGTCCTCCAGCTTGGGGTAGCGCTTCTTCATCGCGGCGATCAGCGCGGCCGAGTCCTTGGCTTTCGCGGCCTCGGTCTCGAAGGCCTGCAGGTAGGCGCGCGTGAAGTTCACCGAGGCGAGCGTGGAGGGCGCCGAGCCGTCGGCGTTCGGCAGGTAGTGGCCGGGCACCACGGTCTTCGGCTTGAGCGCCGCGATGCGGTCGAGCGTGCGGCGCCAGTCGCGGCGCGACTCGGGTGTCTGCGTGTCGGCCACCCAGAGGTGGATGTTGGCCGATACCGGCACGCCGCCGACCACGGTCCTGAGCGAGGGAATCCACGCGACGGTGCGTGCGGGCGTGGGGCCGACGACCTGGATCTTGCGGCCCTCGAGCTCGATCGTGTCGCCCGCGAGCGGCTCGGGCACCACCAGCGACTGCGGCGCGTTGTCCTTGAGGATCGGACCCCAGTGGGCCAGCTTGCCGTCCTTCGAGGCCTGGATCGCGGCCACGGTCTGCGGCGTGGCGACGATCTTCGCGTCGGGGAAGGCGGCATGGATCACGTCGAGGCCGAAGTAATAGTCGGGGTCGCTGTGGCTGATGTAGACGGTGGCGAGCCTGCGGCCGCCGGCCTGGATCTTCTTCACCAGCGCCTGGGCGTCGTTGCGCTGGAACTGGGCGTCGATCAGCACGGCCTCCTTCTCGCCCGAGACGATGCTCGAGGAGACGGGAAACAGCGAGGCCGCGCCAGGGTTGTAGACCTCGAGCGTCAAGGGGGAGGCGGATGCGGCGAGACCGAGGGTGGAGAAGGCGGCGAGCGCGGTGGCGGCGAGGAAGCTGCGGCGGAACATGGCGATTCTTTCTGCGGATGAGGGTGTGACAGGTGAAGCCCGCAGTGTGGATGGCGCCGAACGAAACAAAAACCGGCTTCCGCGCAAAGGATCGTTTCGCAATCCGGTCGAATCGGGCGGATCAGTCGCGCCGCGCCAGCTTCTCGAGGTGCGCCACCAGCAGCTGTGCCGCGGGCGACAGCGAGGCCTCGTCGCGAAAGCAGATCGCGAAGCGGCGCTTCGCCCACGGGTCGGCCAGCGGCATCAGGCACAGGCCGTAGGCCGCGGTGAAGGGCTGCGCCACCTCGGCCGGCACCACGCTGATCGCGAGGCCGGCGCGCACCACGCGCAGCGCGGCGTCGAAGTTCGACACCAGCACGCGGTGCACCAGCGGCTTGCCCGCGGCCGTGGCCTCGCGCGCGAGCAGCAGCTGCACCGCGCTGAGCGCGGGCATGCCGACGAACTCGTGGTCGAGCAGCTGCTCGAAGCGCACCTCGCGCATCCGCGCCACCGGGTGCGAGGGATGGGCCACCACCGCGAGGTGGTCGCTGCGGTAGTCGCGCCGCTGCAGGCCCTCGAGGTCGGCCGCGTCCCAGCACAGGCCGATCGAGGCCACGCCCTCGCGGATGCCGCGCACGATCTCGGGGCTCACGCGCTCCTCCATGTCGACGCGGATGTTGCGGTGCGCCGGGTCCTGCAGGAAGTCGGCCACGTCCTCGGCCAGCGACTCGGCCATCACCGAGGCCGAGGCCAGCATGCGCACATGGCCGCGCATGCCGCCGGCATAGGCCGCCATGTCGCGCTCGATGCGGTTGACGCTGCCGAGCATGGCGCGCGCATGCTCGAGCAGGGTTTCGCCGGCCGCCGTGGGCACCACGCCGCGGCGGCGTCGCACGAACAGCGGCGTGCCCAGCGTGTCCTCGAGCTGCGCCAGCCGCTTGCTGATGGCCGAGCCGACGATGCTGGCCTGGGCGCCGGCGCGCGCGATGCTGCGGGTCTCGCAGACCGAGACGAACAGGCGCAGGGTGGTGAGGTCGAGGTCGCGCATGGCGTCGGCTCCGTGGTTTTCGTGGTGTTCCGATTCGGAACGGATCGGCTTCCGAAATATAGCTTCTGCATCGAATCGGAAAGTCTAAGAATGACGCCGATTCCAGACATCCATCCCACGGAGACACCGCCTTGACCGAACCTTCCGCCGCGGCGCGCCCGCACGCCTTCCTGCCGCCGCGCGCCACCGTGCGCGAAGTGGGCCTGCGCGACGGCCTGCAGAGCATCGCCCGCACCCTGCCCACCGCGCACAAGCGCGAATGGATCCGCGCTGCCCATGCAGCCGGCCAGCGCGAGATCGAGGTCGGCTCCTTCGTGCCCGCGCGGCTGCTGCCGCAACTGGTCGACACGGCCGAGCTGCTGGCCTTCGCGAAGACCCTGCCGGGCCTGTTCGCCTCGGTGCTGGTGCCCAACCTGAAGGGCGCCGAACGCGCCATCGAGGGCGAGGCCGACCTGCTGGTGGTGCCGCTGTCGGCCAGCCATGCGCACAGCCTCGCCAACCTGCGCAAGACGCCCGACGAGGTGGTGGCCGAGGTCGGCCGCATCCGC
>JAESGN010000281.1_pt1 | contig 72759 bp, 55 predicted proteins | sample 9269731 | NCBI WGS metagenome assembly JAESGN01 (sample SAMN15720683, study PRJNA650826) | algae metagenome | isolation source: Mojavia pulchra JT2-VF2 and co-occurring heterotrophs from desert soil | place: USA: Cadiz Valley, Joshua Tree National Park, CA | collected 1998-06-08
GGCATTGTAACAGTGATAGGATATCGAACATGGGCGAATTGTAGCTTTTGAGTTGTCGTTTGGGAAGACAACAACTCTACTACAAAGCGCCCTCTCTCTTCATACTCTTCTTTTGGCTAAGGTATTGGATATAAGAGGCTATTTATAAAGTAAATCTTTAAACTTGTCACGTCATCGATTTACTGTTTCTTTCATTCATCGCGGGTAGCGATCGCTTCCAGTGAGGCTGCTCTAAAGAAACACTTTTCGTAAAGCTTATGTAGCATGGCTTAGAGAGGATGAAGTATTTTGTGTATCTTGGTCAAATTGAACAAGTTCAAGACCGATAGATTGAGCCTTTTTCCGCAGGTGCGATCGCAGTAACATCCGCGGCTTTATAAATTTTTGTAATAATTTGAGATTTTCACGAAAAATCTAAGTTTTGAATTGATGTCATAGTACATAGATATGTACAGCTTCTAATGAGGAGAATACTTTTGTAAAGTTTAATGGCGTTATTTAATACGTTTTAGTTAAGGCTGCTGGGTCTATACTTCCAAACCCAATTTAATACTCAAAGATTTGAAAATTTTTCAAAATCTTTTGTATCTCCAAAATACCTCGCTAATAAAAATAATTATCAAATAGAAGACCCGACGCAAAGTCATGCACATGAAGATTTTCATGTTCCGAGTTAATAACCCAATAGAATTTACTGACACTAATGTAGAAAATTACCAAGTTTTTCATAAACCACATTATGTCTAATTGTTAAATAACAAATAGCTATTAACATAATTTGTGATTGACTAAGCTCTATTATTATTCGTGGAGTATTGCAATGTCTGGTTGCAGGTTAAATAATTGGGGTAGTGTCTTAGGTATTGCAATGTGTGCCAGCATTTATGGTGCAAATTGTGTGAACGCTCAAATTAGCTCGGATAGCACTTTGCCTATTAACTCTAACGTTAATAAACAAGGTGATACCTTTAACATTACTGGAGGAACACAAGTAGGTGAAAATCTATTTCATAGCTTTAAAGAATTTTCTATTCCTACTGGCGATACTGCTTCATTTAATAATATTATAAATATTCAAAACATTTTTAGCCGAGTGACAGGTGGATCAATCTCTAGTATTGATGGTTTAATCAAAACAAATGGTGCTGCTAACTTGTTTCTGATTAATCCGAATGGTATTATCTTGGGGCAAAATGCACGTTTGGAAATAGGTGGATCATTTTTAGCAAGTACAGCGAGTAGTTTGAACTTTAATGATGGTACAAAGTTTAGTGCAACTGTACCTCAAACACAATCACTGCTGACTGTGAGTGTCCCAATTGGCTTGCAATATGGGGCAAATCCGGGAAAGATTCTTCTGCTAGGAAATGGTCAGGGTATAAGGACAACAAAAGACCTGATTGACACCACTTTTGGTCTGCACGTACAGCCCAATCAAACCTTAGCTTTGCTAGGGGGTGATCTTATACTGGAAGGCGGAACGCTGAAAACGGCAGGCGGTAGGATAGAGTTAGGTAGTGTCGCCAAAGAAGGTTTAGTCAGCCTCAATCCTGTAAGCAAAGGGTTTACCTTTGGTTATAATGGTGTGCAAAACTTTGGAAACATTCAATTAACACAACAGGCTACAGTTGATGCTAGTGGTGCTGGCGGTGGTGATATACAGATTTGGGGCAGGTATGTCACTCTAAAAAAGGGTTCGCAGATAGAGGGAAGTACTTTGGGGGCAGAGCCTGGAGGAGCTTTAGTAGTGAACGCTATTGAGTTGGTAGAGCTAATTGGTCACTCAAGCAATGATCGCTTTGCTAGTCTCTTGACTACTAAAACTTACTCAGGTACAACAGGGACTGCGGGGAACCTGACGATCAACACCCATCAGCTACTCGTGCGGGATGGGGCAACGGTCAGTGCCAGCACTTTTGGTGCGGGTAAAGGGGGAAATTTAACTGTCAATGCTACTGACTCTGTGCAAGTGATTGGTCGCTCGGCCAATGATCGCTTTGTCAGCCTCTTATCTGCTCAAGCTAACTTAGCTAACTCAAACATAGTAGGAGATGCGGGGAACCTGACGATCAACACCCGTCAGCTACTCGTGCGGGATGGGGCAGCGATCAGTGCTAGCACTATTGGTGCGGGTAAAGGGGGAAATTTAACTGTCAATGCTACTGACTCTGTGCAAGTGATTGGTCGCTCGGCCAATGATCGCTTTGCCAGCGCCTTGTCTGTGCAAACTGGCTCGGCAACAGGAGATGCGGGGAACCTGACGATCAACACCCGTCAGCTACTCGTGCGGGATGGGGCAGCGGTCGGTGCCGGCACTTTTGGTGCAGGCAAAGGGGGGAATTTGACTGTCAATGCCACTGACTCTGTGCAAGTGATTGGAGAATCAGTTAATGGTCAGTTTGGTGGAGCCTTGATTACTTCATCATCTCAATCAAATACAACAGGAGATGCGGGAGACCTGACGATTAACACCCGTCAGTTGCTGGTGCGGGATGGAGCACAGGTTAGTGCTAGTACTCGTGGTACGGGTAAAGGAGGAAATTTGGCTGTCAATGCCACTGACTCTGTGCAAGTAATTGGAGAATCAGCCAGTGGTCAGTTTCCTAGTGGCTTGTTTACTTCATCATCTAGATCAAATGCAACAGGAGATGCGGGAGAACTAACGATTAACACTCGTGAGTTATTTATTAGAGGAGCACAGGTGAGTGCTGGCACTTCTGGCATTGGTAAGGGGGGAAATTTGACCGTCAATGCCACTGATTCTGTACAAGTGATTGGTCGTTCCGCTAATGGTCACTTTGTTAGCCTGTTATCTGCTCAAGCTAACTCAAATGCAGTAGGAGATGCGGGAGACTTAACGATAAATACTCGTCAGTTGGTGGTTCAAGATGGAGCTAGAGTATCTGTAGGAAGCCTAGGAACAGGAAATGGAGGCAATCTGAAAGTAACTGCTCGATCTATTATTTTGGACAACAACGCTACCCTTACCGCTGACACTCGCAGCACAGACACTAATTCCAATCGAGAGCAGGCAAATGTCTACTTACGTGTGGCAGATTTATTGTTGCTTCGTCGTGGCAGCAATATTACCACTAACGCCACTGGAAGTAATGTCATCGGCGGTAATATTGACATCAATACCGATTTCCTTGTTGGTGTAGAAAATAGTGACATCAGTGCAAATTCTACTAATTTTCGTGGAGGTCGGGTGAAAATCAATGCTATGGGCATATTTGGTGCAAAATTTCGGGATGCTCTTACCCCAGAAAGTGACATTACTGCTACTGGGGCAAGTCCTGAGTTCAGTGGTTCTGTAGAACTCAACACACCTGGTATTGACCCCAACAGTGGTTTAGTGGAGTTACCCACAATAGCCTTAGACCCTGAAGTAGCCCAAGTCTGCGATACTCCTGGTTATGCTCAAAGCAGTTTTATCATCACCGGACGCGGTGGTTTACCTTCCAATCCTATGAAAGATGTTGCCACTCCTGATGGAGTAGAGGTGGGTTGGGTATCACTCAAACCCAGAGGCAATGCCAAAGACGGGCTACGCCTACGCAACAGTTCATCGGTTATTAATCAGCCAATTAGCAATATGCCAGAACGTATTGTAGAAGCAAGTGGGTGGTCAGTGAATAAGAAGGGAGAAGTGGTACTCACAGCTAATGTATCTACTGCAAAAACTCGTGGTTCATGGCAAAACGCTATAGCTTGCAATATTCCTCACGCCAACAAGTAGAAACCAGCTTGAATATTAAGCAATATCGTAAAAATTCGTGTAAATAACTTTACTAAAGCCAATTGCCTACCAATATATAAGGTGCCCAAAAATAAGGGCTTTTTTCTTTAGTAAACACAGCTAGTTGAGCACGCTGGAGCGCAGTAGCTTTATTCGTTCCAGCCTTTAACTCATGATAAAATTCACTCATAAGTTGAGCAGTAATTTGGTCATCCACTGACCACAAGCTTGCTAATGTACTACGTGCGCCTGCTCGCACAGCTATCCCAGCTAATCCCAAAGCAGCTCGCTTATCACCTTGAGCCGTTTTGCAAGCACTCAAAACAAGTAGCTCTATATCCTTAGACCTATTGCGATCGCTAACTCGAAGTAAAGTGTCAAATTGCTTAACTTTTAATAGTTTATCCCAAGTGAGAATAAAGGTTCTTTCTGGATCAGAGCTAAATTCTCCATGAGTTGCGAAGTGAACCACAGAAAAAGGAGATGTTTGTAGTTGCTTTCGTAAATTACTGTCGATAAACTTTTGATTTAATAGTTCTTGATTTTGAGGTATTTCCACCTGGATTTGTTTTAATTCACGTTCTACATTTTTCAGCGCTGAGAATTTTCGACCTTCTATAGAGCGTGCTTCTCCTACTCCGGCAGTTAAAGCATTTAAGGGCACCTTTTGCAGTGGTTTGGGGTCGAGAAGTTGTAAACTCGGAGCTAGAGCGATCGCATATTTCTCTATGAGATATTTCTTGTGCTGGGAATCATAGAGAACTCCCATTGGAATATTACGTAATTCGCCGTCTAACACAAAAACTAATGTAGTAATGTCACTATTAGACAATTCTGCTTGTGCTGGTTGGACTAGCCAATCATATATCTTTTGTGACTGTTGTTTAACTTGAGAAGTCGCGGCGACATCCGGTAAAGATTGCCGTAGTAGAGCTACGGTAGTTTCCAAAGTCTGTTGGGATACATTGCTTGTGTAGTGATGCAATTGTTGATTTGGCAAGGTTAAAATAACCTCTAAGCGGTCTGGCAAAATAATTGAGTAAATAACTGCTGCTTTTTTGTCTTGAGTAACCACTTTGTCAATCTCTACAATTGGTTCTAAACAAGGTGAACGAAAGAAGTTGTTCAGTTCTGCTAGCTGAAGCGATTCCACTACCTGACGAGCTTGTTTGAGTTTGTATTGATTACTCTGTTGTGTGCCTCCTTGTGTGTTTTCTGCTCGTAACTGCAATTCAACTAACTCCCGATACACTGGTTCCACACTTTCACGAAAAGAGAACTGAACGTCTGGGCTAGCGGCAACTAAATCGCCGCGCAAAGATTCGAGAGTTTTGTAAGCTGTATCATACGCAGAGATTGCACCTTTTATATCTCCTTTTTGCTTGAGTAGACGTCCCTGCTGCCATTGCCATTGATAAGTAATATCTGACGCATCAATACTTAGGGCTATAAATAAAGCTTTTTGGGTTAAAGCTAAAGCATCAGATAACTGTTTACTATCTTCATACAGTCCGCCAAGAAATCCAAGGGCATAAGATTCGGCTCGCTGGTCTTTCAAGTTCTGAGCTTGCTGCACAGCGGTAGATAGTAGTTGAGCAATATCTAAGTTTGAAATACCACTTGTAGTTGTTTTGTGTGTAAAATTTTTTAAAATTGATGCCAACTGAATCCGAGCATATACTGAATTCCGGCTAGGAACTAATTTGTTAATTTCAGGTAAGATTTGGGAAGACAAGGTTAATGCTTGTTTTAACGTATTAGTGTCTGGCTTGTTGTTAAAAATTTCTAGAAATAGACTTAGCTGATTTAGCTGTGTGAGCAGGCGCGTAGTAACTGGTGCAACTGTAGCTGCCTCCTGATAAAATGCCAAAGCAGCTTGAAAATGTTGTTCAGCAAGTTTTATATGGCCTATGCTTTGTTGGCTTTTTCCTTGAGCTAAGGCTGTGTTACCTAAACTAAGCAACGCATCACCTATAGCTCTTGAAGATTGTACTTGCTTTGCTACAGCTAAACTTTGTTCTAGAACAGTTCTAGATGTATCTAAATCACCAACACCCCGTAGAACATTTCCAAGGCCTTGAAGTCCAGCTCCTTTAATTGATAATTCTGGAACCTGAGTAAGGGTTTGCTGAAGGTCAGTTAAGGTCTTTTGTGCTTGACGGTAAAGCCCTAAGGCTTGCATAGCTTGAGCAGAATTAATTCGGTTACGAATTAACATTTCTTGCTCGTTTATTTGCTGATAAATGCCAGCGGCTTTTTGCCAACTAGACAAGGCAGCTTCAGTTTGACCTTGTGTTAATTGTAACCGCCCCTGTACATCCAAAGCTTGTGCTAGAATTGCCAGACCGTCTTTTGAAGAATTTAAAGCTTGTAGCAAATTTAGGCTTTGAATAATTGCTGTTTGTGCTTGCGTTGTCTTGCCAAGCTGCTGATAAGTCAGGGAAAGATTGCTCAACACCAGAGCTTGGTTCAATTTATCTCCAGTATTTTCAAAGTCAATAGCAGCCTGTTCTAAGACCTTGAGCGCTTCAGTAAATTGTCCTGCTTCATAGTAAGCTTTACCTCGCTCTACTAAGCTTTCAGTTTGAGTAACTAATTTTTGAATTTCGGCTTGTGGCTGTTTTAGGTTGGTGTAAGTAAGGCTTGCTAAAACAGGTGGACTAAAAATACATAGTAAGGATGTTACTAGCGCTAAGGAAGAGAAGAACAAAAGTCTCGAAAAAGATTGTAACAGACGGAATAAGATACGCTGTTTTCTTGCCATATTTATTCCAAAGATGAATTTGATTGAGCAACGCCTTTTTGTGGGTTATGAAGTTCTACAATCGATGCTGTTGCAATTTCTGGTAATCCCATCTTTTTTAATAGAAGTGTCCAATCCTGTATGAAGATAAGTGAATTTGGATTAGTACGACGAAGATTAGCTAAATTAGTAATAGCGTCTTGCCAAAGCTGGTTGACAACATAGGTAGTGTATTCACCTGACTGTGATATTCTCAATTGATTTTGTAAGTCTTGACTTAAGGGCACACGTTGTACCCACGCTTTCACATAAAAATAATCTAAGCTATTTTGAGGATTGCCGCAGAAAACTTTAAAATACCATTGATAATTCTTATTGGTTTTTAAAGCATATTGTGGATTTTGCGGCAAGGTAATGCCGACAACACCAGCCTTATCTGGTAATGATAAAGATGTCCGATAGATGTTGTCGTCATTTTCATCTTGAAGTAGAAACTCACCTAAGCGAGCGTTTATAGGTAATTCAGGTACATAAACCCAAAAAGTCGGATATTCAGAAATTGTGTAAGTCAAAAACGATGTTGACTCCTCTGCAATTTCCTTACCAGGCACTAGGGCAATAACAGGCGCATTCAATGGTAAGCAACCATCACGGCTTGTTCCTCCTTTACGGCGACCAGTAGGCGCACCGTTATCTGGAAACTTTGGACGGGGAGAGTGGCTTGGGTTAGGGGCTTGCGCTCTGTTAGCTGATTCGGGAGACTGTGCCCAAACTAGCGAAGAGTAACTTGTCAGACTAACGAGTAATAGCGGGATAATGCCAGCAAGTTTCATCGGAGACATGTCACTTTTGCGAAAGGAATCTAATGGAGAATGGATGAATTATCTTTAGCCTTGCAATGACAATGAATTTAGAACAAACTGAAGCTTTATGAGCAAATGTGAAAGAAATTGCCGTATTTTTGTATTTCGTAGTAAGTTAGTAATTTTAATAGCTATAAAATCGGATAAAACTACGATATATAAAATTAGCAAAAATGCGTCATATGAAATTACATACAAAGATGTCATTCTGAGCGAAGCAAAAAACTTTAAAAGTATTTGTTTCGCTCAGAATGACAAAATATATGTTTGACTGGAAATTGGCATAATCTTTTGTACTATTATTAACATCATAACCACTGCATAAGGACATGACGAATTTAATAGATAAAAAGTTGCCTAAGGGTTAAGCAAAAATAAGTTGGTCAGGCTTTATTATTCAAGTGGTGATTATCACCCAAGCGCGAGGGCTGCGACGACCGGAGGTCGTCGCAAAGCCTGACCAACTTATGAGCGCGGAGATGCTAAGAAAGTTGGCGATTCTGAATACCTTTAGATACAACGACTGCTTGAGTAGCCACCAACGCTAATGCTGCGGGAATCAATGGTATCCAGCCTGCTTGTGTAAAAATGCCATAACAAACCCCAAACAGTGCCAATAGCATTATTACTCCAGCAAGTCCAAGATATAGCGGTTGCCGAATAAACCATGCTAGAGTTCCTCCCATTAATGACCAACCCCATATCCATAGCGCTTCAACCCAGGTGGGCCACCACCAAAGTAGAGGTCTACGATCCAGAACAGCACTGATAATTTGGCTGATCATGTGCGCCTGCACGAACACCCCTGGTATTTGCTTTTGATTAGTTAGCGCTTTCGCACTGTAGGGAGTTTTCCAATAGTCAGTAGTACTAGGGGCTGTAACACCAATAAGAATAATACGATCCTGAAATAACTTTATTAATTCAGGGTTTATCTGGTCGTTAAGGACATCTCTAAGAGGTACTTGTTGAGCAATATTTTGCAAAGACCGAAGCGAACGATAATTGAGCAGGATTTGGTAACCTTTTGCATCTACTCCTTGATAACCGCTGCTATAAGCTTTTAATTGCTTAAATATAGCAGTGCCAATCTGCAAGTTACCTTCTGAGGTAAAATCTGACTTGATACCTTTTGCTTCTAAATAATGAAGTGCAAGCTGGAGACTAAAAGCATATTCCGCAGCACAGTCAGATGTCACAGGAGGAGTCAAATGTAAAAGCTGTCGGCGAGCAATGTCATTATCGTCTGCTACAAAATCACTAAAGCTGAGACGTTGTTTGGGAACTTCCGGAGGGGGAGGAGTGCCATCCGGGGCACCATCTTCAGCAGCAGAAACTTTGCATACTGCATAAAGACGCTTATCTGTATGTAAACGAGTTGCTAAATCTGCATAGTTGGGATCTACAGAAAAATCACGATAGATATCTAATCCAATAGCTCTTGGTTGGTACCGCTCCAGTTTTTTCAATAGTTGTGCAAGTGCTTGGTCTGACAGAGACCATCGCATATTCATCTTCATTCGGTTTTGATACTGGATATCTGCTTCATCAACAGTAACTATCAAAAAACGTGAATCTGATTGTTCTTCTGGGCGCAGCCCCATGAGGTAGTCAAAAGCCCTTAATTCTGATGCCTGCAATAGACCAAGCGCTCTGGTTCCCATGAATAAACTGGTAATAATCAAACTTGACAACAGCACTACCTGAACGCTACGCCATTCAAACTGGCGTTGAGTTCTGTAATTTTTTGGTGGCAGTCCTTCTGTTTTTAATTCCGGCGAGAGCAGTTGGTTCCAAGTTGGTGGCACTACTGCTGGATTTTGGCAGAGTACGGGTAACCAAGTAGCACAAGGATATTCATCCTCAATGCCATGCAACCTTTCCCTTGATTCTCGGACTGCTAAGTAAAGAGATTCTCCTGTTGAAAATTTCTTGAGAAAATTCTTTAAGAATTCTTGGGCTACCAAATCTTGCACTGGCTCGCGCATAACAATAATTTGTGGGATGTGCAAATCTTCTAATTGATGCGCTAATCCCAAGCCATCACAAGAATTGAAAATAGCTAACTGCAATCCTCTGCCAATAGCTTTCTTGAGGGCGTATCTCAACTCCTCAATTGTTAAGCAATCGGTTTCATTAATGTAGATTTTACCACTTCTACCATCGTCTTGACTGGAGCTATGACCAGCAAAAAATAAGATATCCCAGTCCTGTTCCCATAGTTGCTGATTCAACTGGCAACGTTGTGGCTCTACCAGAAAAGTTATTTTTGCATTTGGTAGTTTTTCTAGAATTTCTCGATCTTTCTCGACAAAAATCCCTTCACTATTTCCTAAAATAGCTAAGATTTTTACTTTCTCTTTAACAGCGGCTGTCTTTGGCTTTGGCAAGTTTTCGTACTCTGGAGCGCTCAATGCGGCTTCGGCTTGAGAATAATCCTCAAAGAAATCCCATAGCTGCCAGGGGAGCCGTCGTAACCAAATATCGTCAGTTTTAAACAGTACCCGTACCGTATCATCAGATTTTAGTTGTTTAAGTAATTTCTCCTTAACTGGACGAAATGACTGGCAGTTGAGCCAGCTATTCATTTGTTCGCTTAAATTCTCACCTAATTGGCGGCAGTCGTTAATTTGCTCGGTACGAGAACCCCCAATACTAATACTTATAGGCGTAATGCGAAAATTTTCCAAGCTGCGGTAGGTTGTTTGCCACTCGTCGTAGTGTGTAATTATTTCTGGTTTTGGCGGCAGGTAGCCTCGAATTTCTGTGGTCGCACGATCTGCTTCTGCCCCAATCTCCAGCGTGACTTTTACACCCTCGCTTAAGTTACCATCTAGCTTTAAGACAACCAACTTTTGCATGGTCAGCAACCAATGAATTCATCTACTTAAACAATAAAGTTCTCAGTAATATTAGTATCCCCCAGTTCTAACCTAACGCTAAAGCGTTCTCCAATTTGAGCATTAAACTCTAGTGTTACATGAGCATTGGCACTTTTAGCATGAGCTTCCATAACAGCAACTCCCTTGAAATCTAGCACTTTCACAATCAGATTTTCAGGTAAGTAGGTTTGTACACCAGTGGGCTGCACCTGCAACTTCAGTTGGATTTCTACCGAGTTTTTTGGGGTTAGGGTAACAATCAGCGCTACTGATTGACCTGGCAATTGTATTCCCAAGTCAACTAGCTTACCTCGCGTAACTCTGCTTTTGTAACGGAAAGCTTGTTGTGGTACTTTTGGAGATAAAATTTCTTCAATTGACTGCCAACCCACCTCAAAAATATTCTGCAACCACTGACTTAGGTTGACTTCGCTTTGGTCACGTTCAAGATTATCCAAGTGTGCAAGTAAATCGTCAATGTTTTGCAGTTGATTAATGGATACCTCACCAGATTTTACTGTTTTAGTAAAACCCACCAGAGTTGCTTTTTGAAGCTCTGTGTCTAGCTCAACTGCAACTACACCGATTCTATCGTCCGGCACTTCTGGTGGAATGTAACAAATTTCTTCACCAGGCTTGAGGGGCCGACATTCTAAGTAGCCCAATTTAGCCAACTTCAAGTCTGCAACATCACCATAAAGCCGCATCGCCTGATTCCAACTGTCGCTAGCTTTTAAGTCAGTAGCAATGTCCATCATTTCCATGTAGTCATTCACAACACATACAGCTAGAGTATTGAGATAAACCTGCTTTTTCTTTTCTGTTGTTGGCTGTTGCTGGGCAAATTGGCGTGCTATTTTCAGCGCTGTCTGCGTAATAGACACCGGAATCGATTTTTCTTTGATATTCTCAGTGCTATAAATCATAATGGTTTCCCTTGTTCCAAATATTCCTTCTTTGAGTTATCTGTGTTTGAATATCAAATTTCGTGATATCCCTGTTTGAGTGCAAAATTCCGTAAGCGTGGCAGACATTCGCGTTTATAAAAATTCGGTGCGGTTGATGGGGGTAAGTTAAACTCCTGAGCAATGTTTTTCCAAGGCGTTTCTGGAGGCAAGCGGCGCAGAATTAAAATTTGACAAGTTATCTCAGACCGTCCTTTGACATGAGTACTGGCTAACTCTCCATCTGGATCTGTTGTAGCCCATTGATAAGTTTCTTCTAAAATTGGTGGAATCTCTGGGTCTGCTGGCAGATTTTCAATGGTGTTTGTTATTTCCTCAATTTCTAACGTGGAGCTAGAAACATTTTTAGCTTGATTCTTCGCCTCCCAAGTGCGAAAATCTTGCAATCGCCACTTCAGGCAATTATCGAGCCAAGTGATTACGCTACAACGTTCTGGATTATACTGCTCTGGATTGCGGCAGAAATACAACCAAGTTTGTTGCAGAGCATCATTATAGTAAGGTGTGTTCTCCTTCCATAGTTTGCCCGATTTCATCACAAGTCTAACTATCTCACTAAGTTTTTGTCGCCGCATCAAACTCCTTGCTGGATACGAACAGGCTTCGGCAACGAGTTGAGATAGTTGTTGATTGAGATCGTGTACAGTATGCATCTTTATCATCAACAATCTCCTTTTTGAACACTTACAAAAGTATTCTGGAGATTCCCCTGGCTAGTTGAAGTCACAACAATCGAATTCATAACTTGATGTTTAATGTCTCAATAAGTAGGGTCTACTACCTAGTTATCAAACTCAATTTCAAATTTTTCGCGGAAATCGATAAAAAAATTTCTTCAAATTAATTTTCAAAATAATTTTTAACTGCTAAAACCAGGTAGAGCGCCCTATGGATATGGAATTTCGTTCTTTGTCACCTTCAACTCAGTCTTTTATCCAGAAGATTAAGTTGTTTAATAATCTCAAATCCCGCGAAAATTTTGATTTCTGAAACGATATCAAAATAGAGGCAAAAAGCGAGACGAACAACGTGAGTTTCTCTAGCGTTCTATCACAGCTTTTGGCTCTAAAAACAACATTGAAATTTAAATTGTCCAATTAGGAGGACTTTATGCAACACGAAGATATCATTCGCGCTTGGAAGGATGAGGAATATCGGAACAGCTTGAGTGAGGAACAACGGGCACAGTTGCCTGAAAACCCGGCTGGGATAGTTGAACTATCAGATGAAGCTATGCAGAATGTTGGTGGAGGCGGCTTCCTTAGTCTTTTTGGCTGCGGGAAACCAGGAGGCAACACCAGTAATCCAGTTTTGGGTTTATGCTTCAACACAGGTGGCGTTACGTGTATTGGCGGCGGCAACACTGGTAATCCAGTTTTGGGTTTATGCGCCAAAACAGTTGGTTTAACTTGCAGTACAGCCAAAGTTGGTAAATTTAATGCTTGCAACTTACTCTAATTTAGCTAACTGAATATTACAGGCTATTGATTTAGTAATCAATAGCGATAAAGGATAACTTTTATCCTCCATACGAAATGTGACGGACAGCAAGAGTTTCTCAAACAGTCCGTCACCATTTTTGACCTTAAAACAACGCTTAACCTTAAATTATCAAACAACAAAAATGTCATCATATCATTCGCTCTTAGAAGGATGAAGAGTACCATAACAGCTTGAGCGAGGAACAACCCACATCTGCCTGAAAATCCAGCTAGTATATTGGAAATGTCAAATGAAGCTATGCAGAATATTGTGGGGCGGCTTCCTTAGCATCTTTGACTATGATGGCGTACAATCCAATACTAGTAATCTAGTTTTGGATATTTGCACCTTCAAGTGCTACATTCCAATACTTACCCAAATTTTCACTATTTGCAACAGTACAATCTGTGTTTGGAATACCAGGTGAATTCGTAGTAATGCTTGCAACTTACTGTAACTTAAATATCTGATTTTACAAGCTATTGATCGCGTTGCACAAAATAGCGATGAAATAACGAACCGGATGCGCCGAAGGCATTCTCGAAGGGTAGACGCGAAGTACGCGAAGAAGGAGTTTTCACAAAGAAAGAAACAAAAAATCATCCTGCAAATATGCAGTGGCCTATTGATTACTAATGATTTAATTAGGAATTAGGAGTTAAATTTTATGAATAAGGCAGATATTGGCTTGTCTGACTGGTATCGTGCTATCACTTTATCCGAGCGTATTACTTCACTTAAGTCAGTCAATAACCAAACTTCCAATTTAGTAATTAATGCTGATATAGCCCAACGACGAATACAGCGTTGGAAATCGCAGTCACCTTTCACCACTGACTCTAAGTTTGCTCAACGTCTAGCAATAGATAGCATTACCGAAGAGGAATTTATTTACCTACTAAATGAGCCAATTGAGGCTGTTCAAAGTCGTTTTTCCAACACCCCAGAGTGGTTAATAGAAATTTCTCAGGCATTTGCTCATTCTGACTTCAGTTCAAGCCCGCTTCCAGAAGAATTGCAAGGGGAAGAGGTAGCTGGTTTTTTAGATGCCATTGCCCCCCTGATGAACCAAGGACTAGCTCAACTCCGCCAAGGACTCCAAACTTTAATCCAGACACATCCTTGTTTACCCTTTGATCCTAGCACAGTTGAAGCCTTATTATTTGCTAATCTCCCAGAGCAACTACTCAGGGTGTTGAGTCGCACAATGGTTTTAGAACTCAACGTGGCGCGTCTGCGAGGGCTATTACAAGGTGACACATCACAGGAGCGATTTCAGAGTTTTTTACAACGCTTACGCCAGCCTGAGATTGTGATTTCTCTCCTTCAAGAGTATCCAGTCCTAGCCCGTCAACTCTTAATTAGCATTAATCGCTGGGTAAGCTTCAGTCTAGAATTTCTCCAACACCTCTGTACTGATTGGTCAGATATTTGCACCACATTCAGTCCCGATGTCAATCCAGGTGTACTGGTGCAAATAGATGGCGGTATTGGCGACACCCATCGTGGTGGGCGTGCTGTGCTAATTGCCAAATTTAGCTCTGGTTTCCAAGTAGTCTATAAGCCTAAATCTCTAGCTGTTGACGTGCATTTTCAGCAGCTCTTAGAATGGCTTAACCAACGGGGCAATCATCCGCCATTTCGCACCCTGAAAATTTTGAATCAGGGTACTTATGGCTGGGTGGAATTCGTTACTGCTCAGGGTTGTATTAATCCAGAAGAACTCCAGCGTTTTTATGAACGTCAGGGTGGTTACTTGGCACTACTATATGCCATTGAAGCTACTGACTTTCACATGGAAAACTTAATTGCATCTGGCGAACATCCCATTTTAGTTGACCTAGAATCCCTATTTCATCCCCAAATTTCAGACATTGAGATAAACAAATCAGACCAGCTTGCCTTCAAAACAATCGGTTACTCCGTTTTGCGCGTTGGCTTACTTCCCCAACGCCTCTGGGCAAATGCTGAATCTGAGGGAATCGAGATGAGCGGCTTAGGAGGAAAATCGGGTCAAATGACACTCCATACCGTCCCCTACTTAGAAGCAATGGGTACAGATGAAATGCGAGTAGCTCGCGAGCGTATGCCTATATCAGGAAGTAATAATAGGCCTACTTTGAATGATGTGGAAGTGAATGTGTTGGATTATGCAGAAGCAATCATCACTGGCTTTACTACTATCTATCAGTTACTACTGCAATATCGGAATGAATTGCTATCTAAAAATAGCCCTTTAGCCGTCTTTGCCGAAGATGAGGTACGCTTTATCCTTCGCCCTACTTACACCTATGCTCTGTTACTACATGAAAGTTATCACCCAGATTTGTTACGCAACGCCTTGGAACGCGATTACTTTTTTGACCGCCTTTGGTTGGACATCGAACAGCAACCCTATCTAGCTAAGGTAATTGCTGCTGAACGCGATGACTTGTGGCAAGGTGATATTCCCATGTTCACAACTCGTCCTAATTCCCGTGCTATTTGGAGTAGTTCTAATCAGCAAATTCCTGATTTTTCTAGTGAATCAGGCATGGCTCTAGTGCAACGTCGTTTGCAACAACTCAGTGATGCTGACCTCACACGACAACTTTGGTTTATCCATGCCTCTCTCACCACATTGGCAATGGCAGGGGATAGAGTGCAATTCTCCAGTTACCATGTGATAGAACCGCAAAACAATGCTAGTCACGAACAACTGTTGGCAGCAGCACAAGCCGTAGGCGAGCATTTGGAAGCGCTGGCGTTACATGGCGAAAAAGATGTTTCTTGGATTGGCTTAACTCTTATCAAAGAAAAGCACTGGACTCTTGCTCCCTTGGGAATAGGTCTCTATGATGGTCTACCAGGAGTTATCCTTTTCCTTGCCTATTTAGGGGCTGTCACTGATGAAAACCACTACACTGCACTGGCAAAATCAGCATTTTCAATGATGCAATTTCAGCTAGAGAGTGGCAAATCTTTCATTAAAGCTATTGGTGGGTTTGAGGGATGGGGCGGAGTAATTTATACCCTAACTCATCTGGGGATTTTGTGGAATGAATCCGCCTTATTAGCTGAGGCTGAAACGCTGGTTGAATTACTCCCTGATTTAATTGTCAAAGATGAACATTTAGACATTGTTGGTGGTGCTGCTGGATGTCTTAAGAGCCTAATTAGCCTGTACCATTGCCGACCCTCTCAACGGACACTCAGTGCAGCTATTCAGTGTGGTGAACAGATTATTTGCCAGGCAAAAGCGATGGAGCAGGGTATTGGTTGGGTAAGCCTTTGGGGTAGAAAATTACCATTAACTGGCTTCTCTCATGGTGCAGCAGGGATAGCATCAGCACTGCTAGAATTGTCTGCTCTCACAGGTGATCCACGCTTTCATACAACAGCTCTAGCTGCTATTGAATATGAGCGTAGTCTCTTCCGTCCTGAAGTGGGAAATTGGCCCGACTTACGCGATTTTTACAGTTCAGTTGTGGGAGACAAAGACGATACCCAACCTATTTGTATGACTGCTTGGTGTCATGGTGCGCCGGGGATTGGGTTAGGGAGGTTGCGCTCACTCCCATACGTTGATAATGCGAAAATTCGTACAGAAATTGATACCGCGCTCAAAACTACTCTAGCTCATGGATTTGGTAGCAACCACTCGCTATGTCATGGTGACTTAGGCAATCTAGAATTACTGTTGCAAGCCAGTCTAACCCTTGGTGATCCCCAGTGGAAAACTCAAATTGCTCGCCTTACCGCCATCATTCTTGAAAGCATCAATCAACATGGGTGGCTTTGTGGAGTTCCCTTGGGAGTTGAAACACCGGGGCTGATGACGGGGTTGGCAGGCATTGGCTATGGACTACTACGCCTAGCAGAACCGACACGAGTTCCCTCCGTGCTGGTACTTGAGCCACCTCTAAATATCCCCATTGTGAAAGCCTTTGTTGAGGCAAGTGCTAGATAAAAACTCAACCACTTTATAGGGTGGGGATTACCTACGTTAATGACATTAAAAATTAGTTCATTCATCCATCATGTACCAGCTTGTTCAACAACACAGTGAAGAAGATTGCGGTGCTGCTTGTCTTGCTACTATTGCAAAATATTACGGACGCACTTTTACAATCAACCGTATTCGGGAAGCGGTCGGCACTGGTCAACAAGGAACCAGCTTATTAGGATTGAAGCGAGGATCTGAAGTACTAGGTTTTAAGGCACGAGGAGTTAAAGCCTCAGCTGAAACTTTAACTAAAAAAAGTGAAGTACCACTTCCAGCTATTATTCATTGGAAAGGCTATCACTGGGTAGTTTTGTATGGTAAGCGAGGCAGAAAGTACATAATTGCTGACCCAGCTGTAGGCATTCGTTACCTTACTAAAAAGTGGTTAATGGAGGCATGGACAGATGGAATTATGCTAATAGTGGAACCAGACCCAGTTCGCTTTTCTGAGCAACCTGAAGATAAAGTTAGTGGATTTAGTCGCTTTCTAAAGCGTGTCTGGCCTTATCGAGGTATTCTGTCTCAAGCATTTGTAATTAACCTCGTCTTAGGTTTACTTTCCTTAGGTTCGCCTTTCCTACTGCAAATCCTCACCGATGATGTACTCGTTCGGGGAGATACTAAACTGCTTACAGGTGTAGTTATTGCCGTTGTAGTAATGCATCTGGTCAGCAGTAGCCTCCAATTTGTGCAGTCTAACTTAATTACCCACTTTGCTCAACGCCTAGAGTTAGGCTTGGTTTTAGAATTTGGGCGACAAGTTTTACGCTTGCCGCTGACGTACTATGAAACCCGTCGCAGTGGCGAAATTGTCAGCCGCCTGGGAGATATTCAACAGATTAATCAGCTAGTTTCCCAAGTCGTCGCTAGTTTCCCAAGCCAGTTTTTTATTGCGCTAGTCTCCTTTGGCTTCATGCTGTTTTATAGCCAAAAACTAACTATAGTAGCTCTTATCATTGCCGTAATAATGACTGTATCTACAGTTATTTTCCTACCTTCGTTACAGCAAAAGACTCGCAATGCTTTGGTTACAGATGCAGAAAACCAAGGTGTATTAGTCGAAACTTTTAAAGGCGCACTCACTCTCAAGACAACCACAGCCGCACCTCAATTCTGGGATGAATTCCAGAGCCGTTTTAGTCGTTTTGCAAATTTAATGTTTAGTACGATCCAAATTGGGATTATTAATAATGTATTTTCTGGATTAATTTCTAACATCGGTAGCGTTGCCTTGCTTTGGTTTGGTAGTACTCTTGTAATTAGCAAAGAATTAAGCATAGGTCAGCTATTAGCTTTTAATAGCATGAATGGTAGCTTTTCTGCCTTTATTGGGGCTGTGATTGGATTTGTGGATGAATTCATTCGCGTTAAAACAGCTACCCAACGCCTTACAGAAGTTATTGACTCGACACCAGAGAATCAAGACGATAGCAAAAAGCCCTTTGCTAAAGTTTCTAGTAAGGCTGATATTATTTGTACTAATCTTAACTTTCATCACATAGGCAGGATCGATTTATTAGAAAACTTCTCTTTAAATATTCCTGGTGGTAAAGTTACCGCTCTAATTGGAGAATCTGGCTGTGGTAAAAGTACATTAGCGAAACTAATTGCAGGTTTATACACTTTGCAATCAGGTAACATTCGCATTGGAATTTATAATCAACAAGATTTGTCACTAGATTGCTTTCGTCAACAAGTTATTCTAGTTCCCCAAGAGCCTCACTTTTGGAGTCGCTCCATTATTGAAAATTTCCGTTTAGGCAATCCTCAAATAACGTTTGAGCAAATTGTTCAGGCTTGTAAAATTGCCAAGGCTGATGAATTTATAAGTAAACTACCTGAAAAATACCAAACTATTTTAGGTGAATTTGGTGCAAATATATCTGGTGGGCAACGTCAAAGACTAGCACTTGCCAGAGCAATTGTAAATGACCCACCGATATTGATTATGGATGAATCTACAGCTGGTCTAGACCCCGTAAGCGAATCTCAAGTCCTAGACAAAATTCTGTATCATCGGCGCGGTAAAACTACTATCCTGATCAGCCATCGTCCTAGAATTATTGGGCGAGCAGATTGGATTATTTTATTGGAGCAAGGAAGATTAAAATTGCAAGGTTCTGTTGAAGATTTAAGTTTGCAAGCTGGAGATCATTTAGACTTCTTAATTCCCTAAAAAATAGTATTTATTAAGCATTATGGTCAGCACGCCACAACAAGATTTTCTACCCCAACTTCAAGACAATGACTTTCTTCCGCCAATTAGCCGTTGGACTAATCTTGGTGGAATGTTCATAGTTAGTTCTGTAGGAATAGCCATTATTCTTGCCTCTGTAACCAAATACAATGTTACTGTTAAAGCAGTAGCAACCGTCCGTCCTGTAGGTGAATTACGAATTGTTCAAGCTGCTGCTGAAGGAACAATTAAGTCCATCAAAGTCAAAGAAAATCAATTCGTCCGGGAAGGCGATGAAATCGCTATTATTGACAATTCCCAACTCCAAACCCAGAAAAGTCAGTTAAGCGGTAATATTCAACAGAACCAGATGCAACTGGTTCAGATTACTGCTCAGATGAACGCTCTCTACTCTCAACGTAATTCTGAATTCAGATTGAGCAATCGTTTAGTGGCATCTGCTCAAGCGGATCTGATTCGCAATCAGCGCGATTATAAAGAGCGGCAAATTACGGCTCAAACACAAGTACAAGAGGCAGAAGCTTCTTTAGAGCTAGCAAAAGAGGAGATGAAGCGATATCAGCAGTTAGCCAATACAGGCGCTATTGCCCTGTTACAAATCAAGGAAAAAGAACAAGCTCTTAAAGCTGCCCAAGCTAGGCTACAACGTACTAAAGCTGCTCTTAATCCTAGTAATGCACCGATAACAATGGCACAAGAGCAAATTGCTCAAGAACGCGCTAGGGGTGAATCGACCCTGGCTACTTTAGATAGACAGCGTAACGAATTAATTCAACGTCGAGTTGAAATTCAAAACCAACTTAATCGAGATCGCAAAGGACTTCTACAGATTGAACGTGACCTAAAAAAAAGCATAGTTAAGGCTCCAGCAACAGGCATTATTCTAAAATTAAATTTGCGAAATAACGCTCAGGTGTTACGCTCTGGAGAAACAGTTGCGGAAATTGCTCCCAGCAGCACCCCCTTAGTAGTGAAAGCTCGTGTTCTGGCTCAAGACATCACCAAAGTTCAACTTTGCAAAGAAGAAAAAGTTTCAGACTGTACTCAAGGCAAAGTTCAACTAAGGGTTTCTGCTTATCCTTATCCAGATTATGGAACGCTGAAAGCTGCTGTTAGAGAGATATCTCCAGATGCTATTACACCTCAAAGCAATGAAGTTAATACTGGAGTAACTACATCTTACTATGAAGTAACAATACAGCCAGAAAAAGCTTATTTAATCAAGGATAATTATCAATATCCTATCCAACCAGGTATGGAAATTACAGCAGATATCATTTCTAGAGAAGAGACAATACTTACATTTATTCTTAGAAAAGCTAGATTGCTAACAGATCTATAAGTTTTTGCTGTTTGTATTGGACTGGTCGATACTGCACAGCTAACATCTTTTTCTTTTGTAAGTAGTATCATTAACAAAACATTTGTCACTTTGCTTGCAGTCTATTTAAACAATAGCTGTTACTGTTATAGCTACTTCGGTCTATCAGGGCAGATAGATGATTTTTGTAATATTGTTATTAGCACTCATTTTTCCTCAGAGAAACTTGGGTGCTTTTACTGACTGTGGAAACAGCTAGACAAACACTGCCAAAACCCAACAAATTACCCCATCCACTCCACCCAATCGGGAGCATCTGCAACCAACTGGCCAAATTTAAGAGGCTCAACCTCATCAAACTGCACCATTACTCCCCATCGCTCATCACTTGTTAGGGAACTCAAAAACTCTTTGACTGCATCAACCCCAATTTTTACCTGTTCCATGAACATTGCAGTATAGGATTTAACTTGCTGCCACCATGAATCTATAGAATTGTCTTGTCCGTCCATACCCCCCCAATTATTACTCCCATCTTCATTAATAGGGGGGGTGGACGGCGTGTTAATGCCATACATAGACTGCATTCTAGCTGTATAAGCCGCCTGATGTTCCCGTTCTTCCTGCCGCCTTCTCTCCCTCTCCTCCCGCTGCCGTTGCCGATAATCCAATACCTTCTGAGCAAATGCAACATCATCGGGATTGAGCCGATAGTACCGAACCCGTTTGCCATCCTCAACAGGCCGCCTCGACTCAGTTGATAATCCAAGTTGCGAAAGATACTGGCTCAAAATCCACACTGGGGTTTCATCAAGCGGGATGGTCAAGTTGAGAATACCCTTGATATGCGGCACATTGCGTTTGGAGAAATCCGCTAACGCTTCAATCATCACTTCATCCCCTTTGATTTCAACGCCATCCATCAAGTCGGTCAACACTGCCCGCAGTCCCAACCGATGACGCATAAGCCAGGATGTGGAATGATTGCCCCAGTCAGTGCAGATGGGCAAGCGAGGTGCGTACCGCCCAGCTTCGCTAACGCGTTCCGACTTATCTCGTTCCGTTACCACATCAGGCGGCGTAACCAATTCTTGCCCGTTTTCCAATGTGATAGCCTCCCCAGAGGAAGCTATATCTATTCTTTAACTAATAAATATTAACAAATGCTGAAGTCAAAGCTTCGTCAGGGTACAACAAATATTTTCATGAAAAGCTGAGAATTGCTCAAGTTAAATAAGTAGAATAAATCTAGTGCATACAGCTAACATCAGTTGAAAGTAAAGTTTTTTACTTTTATAGCTTTATTCCCATCAAGCACAAAAATAACTGTTGAAGTTGAGCAAAACAATTTCAAGAGCGCAGTGATAGTTCTTCTGTCAACGTAGTCTACGCGTAGCTTGCTTAGACATAGGAGTACATCGCTAAGGCTGCTCCCGCTCGCAATTCACAATTAAATACACTTCCATCCACTTGAATAGTTGGATAATTTGTGGATTTCAAGCCGTCACTAATCTTTGAGTCAGTAGTCTTCAATGGGTGGCGAGTTCAAGCTCCCTAGAATTGTAACTGCAAATTGTTTTGACGCTAGCAGATAACAAAATTTTAAATGAAGTAAAAAAGCCTATGAGTCAATTTTCTTCATTTGGTAAGCCTGTATTTTATCAAAGTGGAATTAGGTGTAGCTGATGCTTTGAAACTTTTGCTCAAGCTTTACACAACATTAAATATAAGGATGAATTCGTATGAGTAAACTGATAGTTCCTCCTAATATTATCGGTACAAATCAGTCCGATCTTGTTCAGGGAGTTGATAAGGGTGGTATACCTAGCATCGGTATTGAAGTTTTAATTAATGGCATTATCGATACTCGTTTAGGAAACGACACGATCACTGGTGAAGGTCAAGGGTTTTATTCTAGTGCAATTGGTATCTCTAATGACGGCACTATAAAGACTGGTTTAGGAAATGATACGATCGCAGGCACAGGTGAAGGCGCTAGTTTCCCTAAATACATCTATCCAGGAATCGGCATCTTCAACAGTACTACAGGTATTATTAGTGCTGGGTTAGGAAATGATACGATTACAGGCACAGGTGAGGGCGGTAGCGATAACGATGACAGTAAAGGTATAGGTATCTCAAATCAAGGCAAGATTAGTACAGATGCAGGCAACGATAATATCAAAGGCATCGGTACAGGAGGGATGTATTCAGGAGATGGGATTGGGATCTTAAGCAGTGGTAGTGTTGATGGTGGTACGGGAAATGACTCACTCATCGGCACTGGTAGTGGTAATACTATTGTCTATGGTGGCGTAGGTGGTCAGGGAATCGGCATCTCTAATACAGGCAAGATTAATGGGAATGCAGGGAAAGACGATATTATTGGGACTGGAACAGGCGGTGATGGCCCTGGGAACGGCGGCAAAGGAATCGGTATCCAAAACACTGGCAGTATCAGTGGTGGTTCAGAAGATGATTTAATTACTGGTATTGGCAAAGGAAGCAACAGCGGCGGCATCGGTGGCGATGGTATAGGTATTGCTAACACCTCCGACCTGGGTGGTAGCGATGGAAGCGATGTCCTGACGGGAATCGGTATTGGTGGAAAAGGGGGTTATGGGGCAAACGGGCATGGAGTCGGCATCTCCAATACTGCCGGGCGCATCAGTGCAGGTAACGGCAATGACCAAATTATCGGCTACGGTACTACTGTAGGAATCGAGGGCAATGGTGTCAATGTCGTTGGCATTGATGGTGGGACTGGTGACGACTTGTTCAAAGCAAGGAAAATTAGCGGTTTAAACGCTCAAGGCAATCCGATTGAAAGTGCCAATCAAAATGGATCTGTTTCTAATATCTTCATTAATGGAGGCAAAGGAAAGGATATCTTTGACGTTGGATTCGGAACTGCCAAGTTAAGTGGTGGTCAAGGCTACGATACCTTACTGCTTCCGGTTCTCGGTAGTGGCAGTTACACCATTGGAACACCTGATGTCAATGGCTTCTTCCAGATTAAGAATACTGCCAGTACAAATGTTTTGACAGTCAGCGGTATTGAACATATCTTATCTGGTGGTGTGACTCTTGTTTAAGGTGATCTCGACGCTTTGAAAAAGAAACAAAAAAGGCACTCGTCTGGAATTCAACGAAAATACGCACCATGTCGAGAGCGATTGCGCTCCTCTCTAAAGTGCAATCATTTGATTACATCTCAGAGGCTAAAGTCGAATGGCACTAAGAAAACGTGAAACCTCGTCTGGGCAAGGTGTTGGGTGTAGTGTGCTGGGTGTAGTGTTTAAGACAATTAAACTTTAGTTGCTCAAGGAGTTCCACATCTTCTTGCTTTCCCACACCCTCCAAGCCAGTTAGATCAGGAGTTTGCGCTTAACTTAGTGCCATTCGGCTAAAGTCTACGGCTCCATTGTAGACTTCGGCTGACCAAATCAAGCTCTTGTGCAGGGGAAGTTCAGAGGAGTTACGAGTATTTATTACTACTAAGCCACCTCGAATACATTTACTTATTTGTCTTTCCCTGCACAAGAGCGCGATAAGATTGCTCAAAAACAGCTTGCCTCAACAAATAACGCGCACACTCTTGATACCATTTCCCTTAGCCCCAAGGGGAAATGACATTGATAAACAAACTAGTTGAATTGTTATACCAGTCTGAGTACGATTACATCTTTGACAAAAGCGCGATCGCCTTCATAACCCAACAAATCACCCCATCCATTGCACCCAATCGGGAGCATCTGCAACCAACTGGCCAAATTTAAGAGGCTCAACCTCATCAAACTCCAGCATCGTGCCCCAACGTTCATCACTCGTTAGGGTACTAAGGAACTCTTTAACCGATTCCACCCCATACTCCACCCTCTGAATCACTAATTGGGCATAATATTTAACCTGCTGCCACCAAGAATCACTTAGGCTATCTTGTCCGTCCACACCCCCCAATAAAAAAGAGCAGGGGAAGCAGGGGGAGAGGTGCAGCGGGGGGAGAGAAAAGTCGTTTAACAACTCTCTTTCTTCCCCAGCTTCCCCAGCTTCCCCAGCTTCAAGTGCCGCGTCCACACCCCCCCAATTATTACTTCCATCTTCATTAGTAGGGGGGTTGGACGGAGTGTTAATGCCATACATAGACTGCATCCTAGCTGCATGAGCCGCGTGTTTGTCCTGTTCTTGCTGCCGCCTCTTTTGTTTCTCCTCCCTCTGCCGTTGCCGATACTCCAAAACCTGCTTTGCAAACACCACATCATCAGTATTCAGTCGATAGTACCTAACTCGTTTGCCATCCTCAACAGGCCGCCTCGACTCAGTAGACAACCCAAGTTGTAAAAGATACTGGCTCAAAATCCACACTGGGGTTTCATCAAGCGGGATGGTCAAGTTGAGAATACCTTTAATGTGCGGTACATTGCGTTTGGAGAAATCTGCCAATGCTTCAATCATCGCCTCATCCCCTTTGATCTCAACCCCATCGATTAAATCCGTCAACACTGCCCTCAATCCCAGCCGATGACGCATAAGCCAAGACGTGGAATAATTACCCCAGTCTGTACAAACGGCAAGGCGATCGCGTTCCGACTTATCTCGTTCGGCCACTACATCCGGCGGCGTAACGAACTCCCGCCCATGTTCGTCACTGATGGCTTCTCCTGGCTGGGCTAAGATTGCTTCCAATGCAACAATCTTTTTAATTAACCGCCCACCATCGTCTTTTTCGACCAACTCAGGGGTAACGCTCATGCCGTAGGTGTCATGAATACGAAACTTCTCACACTCTAATGCTTCTTCTGGCTTGAGGTAATCTTGGTGCTGCCGTGCGGTATATGTTCTCCTGTCAATATCCTTGGCATTGGCCACTTTGCGATAATGCTCCTCATCTATAGCAACCCCTGCCGCCTTCATCCACCTAGAAGTTCCCTCATCAACGCTATCACCTGCTGACACAATCGTATTGCCCATTTCCTCAAGAAGCGATCGCAGATCCGACCGTAAATTATTGATAGACCAGTTCCTTTGTGCCTCAATCTGACAGCTGGTGTCCAATGCCCAGTCTTTCTCTGCTCCACGCTTACCCGTTTCTTTATCGATGCGGATTAAAAACGCCGTCATTTCGTTCTTTTGAAGAATCTGTTCCTTGATGTGACGAGCATTAGTTTCGGCATAACCAAATGGGGGACGAGGTGCAACCCAAACGTGCAATGCTACATTATGACGATAGCGCCATAACTGTTGAGCACATTCTGTGGCTGATTGGGACACAGCGTGAAACACCCCAAACACGGCATCAAAATGATACGTGGAAATGTCAATACCTGTGCCGAGGCTGGGAGTGGTCAGCAGTGCATCAATATCTTTAATTGCAACGTTAATCTCCCTGATGAAGATAACATTCTCCTCACTACCGCTATTGTCTGAATGAATAGCCCAGACTTTTATCTGTTGGTCTGATTCTGACTCTGGTGTATCATCATCAAGCAATGGCTCAAGTCCATTCAAAGCACGTTCTAACTTTTTGATAAAGCGTTTACTATCACTGACCAGCATCAACTTCTGACCTAACATCAGTTGAGCGTGAAACACAGCGACTATTGCGCTACTATTAGGCCCCTCATACCAATGAACCTGACGACCACCTGAGCGATACTCATTCTTGATGATGTATGGCTTTTCGCCCTCTGATCGCATTTTCATGAAGAAATCAATCGTCAAATCATCAAGGTGAGCATCTGCCAGAACTACTAACTTTGCGTTGTAGACGAGATACTCCAATACCTCCAAAATAGCTCCCCGATGTTCCTTGCAGGTTTTGGACTTTAGCAAGTGAGCTACATATTGACAGGCTTCGTCTATAAATAGAATGTCGTAAGCCTGCAAATCATTCGCCATTTTATACAATGAATCTACAGTGATGCTGAGGGCTTTGGCTTTTGACCAATCGCCACAGGATATAGCAGAATACATCGCAGTTTGCAGGCGATCGCTCAGGTTCTTCAACAGATTAACCCGATGCCCGTTGTTCAAAAAGCTGAGTTCGGGGTTTTCTTTTCTGAGAATAGCCAAGAGTTCAGTTTTACCAGTCCCCATATCAGAGGCTAAACAAACTACTCCTGATTTTGGTAATGTATGGATTACTTGCGAGAGATAACGAGTATTAACCGTCACATTCGGCTTATACTTGTTGAGTCCTCTGGAGCGATTGACGAAAAATCTCTGCCGATATTCTTGTAGGGTAAGAGCATCAGCAATCATCGTTGATACTGCTTTTTCTGCTTTGTTGCCCAGAGCCACAACCCAGTCATCAATGCCTTTCTCTGGCCCTGGCAAAATTGCAACTTCACATTGACAATCAAGTTCGAGAATAACTTGACAGGTGCGGCGTGTGGCTTGAAAAACGTGTTGTTTGGCTTTAGGCTTGGTTTCGTAATCAAACAGAATGATGAACTTTCGCCCCTGTTGTGCCATCGGGACTAAATCAGGGTGCAGTCGCTCGAAATCTGACTTGCCAACTCGACCATTCCAAATCCCAGGAAGTGCGATCGCTACATAGCCCAACGATAAAAGACAACCAGCCTTTTTTTCTCCTTCGGTAAGAAATACAGGAATTTGGGGGTGTGCCATCACCCAAGCCCAAAATCCCAATGCTTCGCCTGATTCGGTGATCGTGATTAGTTCTGGCATCGGCACATCATAACGGAGGGATACCAACTTCCAGATGTGTAACGACACTCGCAGATAAGTGACACGGTTGGGGGTTTTAGGTGGGGATTCGTACTTGATGGGCTTTTCGGTGTACTGTTGGGTTTGTTCGTCCCATTCAAAACGGGGGTTGTCGGGCTTCATCCTTCCCCAATCCATTGGCAGCCAATCGTTATGAGGGTCAAGTCCACTTGCCCACCATGCACTATTTATGTGAGAGTATCGTCTCAAGTCTCCTTCTCGTAACCGTCCATCGTTTCGTCTGGCGCTTTGGGGCAGGGCATACAACAGATATTCGTATACTTCATCGCCACCCAGAGAACGGACATTTAATCTCACCAGATCTGGGTCAACACCTGAATCAATAACCCATTCTTGCCAATGATTTGGAGCTAAAGCGTGATTGTTTGAAGCTTCCATATTTCCCCTCCAATATTTTTAGGCATGAAAAAGTAAGCAGTATCGCGCATACGTACCACTGAAAAGCAAAGTGCTAGGGCTAGAAGCCAGAATTCAGAAGTCAGAAGTCAGAATTGAATTGGGTAAAATGCTTTGAAGAAGAAGTAAGAAAAGTGTAGTGAATGGATGATTTAGCGGTGTTTAATTCAGTAACGATATTGCATTTCCAACTTGCTTATTCTGATTTCTGACTCTTGAGTTCTGAGTTCTTGTTTATGAATTAACGAGCATTGGGCTTTTTGTAGTGAGCATCTATTTCTCCTGAGTTAGGGAAACTGTTGAATGGATTTGATAGTACACCTGAACTAAGAGCGAGTTTATTATACAGCAGGTAAGCGAAAGTCAATCAACAATCAAGCGGATGAATATTTTCTACAAATCGTTGATTTTGTGCCAAAAACTGGATAATTAGAAAACGTTGAAGTCTTATTTAACGTCGCTCCAGTTACCCAGTAAGCCTTAGCTCAAATGCAATACAACCAACTCGAATCCTCGTGATAATTGCTCATGGCGATGACGGGAATCAATATATTTGACTCTTCAAAACTCCAAGATTCCAAAGCAACTCGCATAGCATCACTGATTATTCTTCCTATCAATCCAGAAAACACTTCTGTTTGAAGATGGGTAAATGCCAAACTATTCGCTCTGACATATCCCCACTGTGTAGAATCTGTTCGACAATCGTAATGTTGAGTAATCCAGCCTTTCGGGTGTGTTTGAATCAGTGGAGTTAACGCAGGCATAACTTGTTGCTGATGTTCAACAAATGCATGACGAGCATTGTTGTGCTTGGGATGCGAGGTGAAAACCAAGCTATGTTGTGTTCGTTCTCCAGGGATGAAACTACGACAATCAAAAAAAGTCATAATCTCTAAATCAGTCTGCTTATCCAAAAATTGAGTTTTCTTATCTGCCAAACAATCAGGCATTTTAGCCTTGCCGTAGTTGGCATCTAATAAGCGGCGGCGTTTTGCTTCCCCCATGATTTGACTCCTTCTGAGTAAAATAAATCGAATTATTGTGTCCGTGAAAAAGCTTTTGATTAACCGCACATCAGAACCATTTGTCTTTACCTGCTCCCCCCGGTGTGTGGTCGGAAAGTAAGATTGATTCGAGTGCTAACTACTTTGTTTGTTTTTGGAACCTGATGCAGATGTGTGGACTGACAGCCTGGGTGCATCACAAGCAAACTGCCATGCTCCAGCCAGAAGTCTGTCGGTTTTCCACTGATTGGTTTAATCTGAAATTTTCGTGCTGCGCCCAAACTGATAGATGCAATGGCTGGGTTAACCCCCATCGAAGATTCATTATCGTTGTGCCACCCTATCGAGTCTTGGCCGCTTCTGTACTGATTCCCAATGACGATGCGGAAACTGTAGCCGGTGGCAGCAGTAATCCTATCTCTGAGGTCGGCTAGTGGTTCTGTCCAGGGCAGGGGCTTCAAAAACACGCTATTGGAATAGAGGTAATCACATCCCCTATCACCATAAATGCACTCAAGACGAGGCACGGGAATAATCTTGCCCACCATTCTGATGTGATTCTGCTGCCATTCGAGTTGTTTGCAGTGCTGATAAAGTACGCCTGCCTCTTGGATGGTCAGAAAGTCAGGGTAGTAGGTAACTGGTAAAACTGGGGCGGGTTCATCAAACAGATTGAGTTGTTGCATATTACTGTTCTCCCTGTGACCAAAGTTGTTTCAATGCTTCTTGCTTTGCGGCTTCTAAGCGCTTTTGCTCTTCGGGCGATACCTCACCTATCAACTGCCGTACTTCCGTCCGTTGCTTGTGCTGAATCTGTTGGGTGATGGCAGCTGGTAAGGCGAGTGATTTATCTTTGCCTTGCCCTGATGGACGGAAGTTACGACGACGGAAGATATAGCGGAAGTGGCGTTTGTCCTGCGGGGGGAGCGATCGCCATACCTCGGCATCCCAACCAGGGGGTATGAAGTCAGTTGATGGTGGTAGCAAGTTTTGAATTTGGGATTGCAACTGAGCGAGCGCCTTGCCTTGTTCTTCGATTACCGTGTTTTGCTGTTGGAGCTTTTCCCAGAGTTGTGCAAGTAATTCTGAGGTTTGCGGGGCTAACTCTGCTTCACGAGTTTTAACAGCAAAGTAATTTTGTGCAGCAGCGATCGCACTTTTGCGGGGGTCGCCATTCATTGCCACCAAATAACAGGCGTGTCGTGAGAGCTTATAATCTTTCAGCACTTCCCGAAATGCCTGAGAAGCCCCAATTTGCGCCATTTGGACGACATCGACCAGATGGTGGGATTGGTCTAAGCCGGAATTTTTAGCGCTGATTTTTGCCCTTTCAACGGTGTCCTTGATTCTTTTCCAAGTTTGATAACCCAGTAGTGTTAACAATTCTGTAGCTAGCCAATACTCACTCCCATCACTATCAACTTGTTTAATTTGGTCAAATGGACTGGGGTGACTTTCATCGAAAGTGATTGCATCCATAATTTTTCCCCTGTTGATGTATGAACCTGTCGCAGCACTTCATGTACCTAGTTAACTTTTAAGTTTTGTAAACAGGTGTGTTATTTTGGTAGCGAACACATACACAACACCCATTTGTCTGTTGCGATCGCATTCTCTCTCTAGCGGTCGCTCTTACTTTTTCACCAACGTCATTTGCTTTTTGCTAGTGAAAGCCCCAGCCTGCTTGAGTGCCGCAGTTGGGTTCGGGTGTGCGAAAAACTCCTCGATTGCTTTAGTCAGCCCCGATGCAACAACTGGGTCATGGCAAGCATAGATATAAACTGATTGCTGAGTGCCATTGACGAGGCGGTTTTCTTGGCGAGATCCCAACTGGGGGTAAAACGTGCGAACCCATGTCCCCAGATGTCCCCGGTAATGGGAACCACTGAGAGGGACTTTTTTACCAAGCTCACTCTCTGCAAAGTTGACCACGCCTAACCAGCGCTCTTCTGAAGGGGTTAGCAATTTTCTGTTGTGTTCAGCCAAGAGATTTGCGGCAAAGTCTTTAAAATGCTGCTCAATGTAAGGATTGAGTCTGCCCCCGGTGAGGTCAGCTAAAGTTTTCATTGCGTCCACCAAAGTTTGCAAGCGTTGCTCAACAGGAGGAAGGGCAGGGGTAGGTGGTTGAGGAATTGGTTGTATTTGTGCCTCAGCGATCATCACTTTTGTCAAGGTTCTGTTGGCCCAGACGCGGAACTCGACAGACACCCAGCGAGCTATATCAATGGCGATTTCTGGATGAACCCAAGTCCCTTGAGAGCTAGCACGCCCTGATATTTCGATGACAAGTGACGATATGGGGATTCCCATATCGTGGACAAGTGCTTGCAAATACTCGGTTGTAGACTTCAGTCTCATGTAATCAGCCAATAATTTCTTATTAGCTTTAGCCATTTGAGAAGCATTCACATAACCCTTGGGGATAGCATACTTTCTTACTTCCCCGTCTTGAGCCATTTGATTAATTTCAGAGTCACGCCATAAATGTGTCAACATAATTAATCCTTTGAGTATTGCTCAAACAGTTGATAAATCAGACATTCACCCGTACTAAATCCTCTTCCCGCACCAAACAAAAGCGACTGGGCATAGTGTTTGGTTGAGGAATAGCAGGGGATACCACTTCGACCAGATAAAACCAGGAAGTATGAACAAGCCCAATCCCCAAAACTAACCTTTGCTTTGTCGGGCGATCGCAAGAACTCAACAGCACACACTCGCCCAACATAAAAGTTGGTTTTTTCAGATTGGTGTCCTTTAGCCGACCAGTACCAAGAATTTGATGTTTTGTTGCGTGTATAACGTCGTCTTTAATCTCGATAATGTAATTCCAAGAATCCCGATACCACTGCACACCGCAACAGTAACCAAATGTCCTGAGTCCCTTAAGATAGACTTTTTCCAACAAATTGACCTCAACGGGTGGTATTTCTTGACCCCAAGGTGGCGAGAGAAACCAGCATTTTTCTAGTTCGGTGATTGCTTCCATTACGCTTTTCCCTTCAAAAGATAATTGATGGCTTCGGTATCAAGAGCAGCAATGCGTTTTTTGATTTGCTGTGGTGGATTTTCAAGGAACTGTTTGAGATGCCAGATTCTAATTTCGTAATGCTTGGGATAGCGCTTATTCGCTTTGAGCCAACCCCGATGCACCCACAAACGAATAGTTGATAGATTCAGCGAAAGAATATTAGCGATTTGATGGCAGGTGTAGTTTTCTAAGCCAGTAAATTGTCTGGTCATTTGCAACTCTCCAATATTTCATTTAGAGAGAATATTCAACAGTGAGATTTATTGGGATTGTTGGAGCTTGTGAATAATCCGAGCGCTGATAGATTCAAAGTCAACCTGAAAAATGTTCAAATCAGTCAGTATTTCCCCAGTGTTGTATCGGTCTGTTATGTACTGCTTGATTGCTGATTCGTTCAGCCCATCAGGAATATTGATATGAGCCTCACTAGTGATTCTTTCAACTACAGTAACGATGAGTTTCATGGGATAAACCTGTGTAATGAATTGATGAGAAGAAGCCAGAATATTAACGCTCTCTGGCTTCTGTATTCTTCAAGCTGCTCCTACTTTTGCCCCTTGTAACTGCTGCATCCACTCGTTGATTGCCACCAACTCATCAACTCCCTGAGCAACTGTATCAACCACTTGCTTTTGATATGAAGACTCGGCATGATTCGGGTGTTCAGTTTTATCAGCAGCCCAAGCAAAGCACATTGTTTTCACTAGTTCATCAACTTTACTAATGTGCAATTGGCTGGGGCTAATGGCATCTTGAAACTGCAACCACTCTTTTACTAAATCCAGTGGGTAATCAAGCAAAGTGCGTATTTTTCTGACTCGTAAATCTTGCGGAGCTACAGTAGACGGTGGTTGATTCCGTGCGCCTCCTAATAACGTTTGAATGCTGTGAATGATTGCTCCCCAGTCAGCGTTCGGGTTCCATTCTGCCCTGATTCTTACTTTAGTAGCCGCATCATATAACCGACAAAATACTGTATTCTCTTCGCCAGAAGTAACAGCAAGAATCAAAGGTTTAGAAAAGTCTTGTATAAGTGATGCAGACAAAAGAAATGTTTTCGCAAAATTGGTTTCTATGCCAGTTCTGATGATATAAATCTCATCCGCAGCGACAACAATATCTAACTTCATATTGTCCTTCCCTTTGTATTCTTTCGCTGTCAAACGCAGTTCTGATAAATAACCTGTTAAACCACGTTGTTGTACAGGAATTGTTCTATCCTGGTCAATGTTGTAGTGGTACCACAAAAATGATTCACCGCTGACTTCACCGTTTTTAACATACAAATAAATTGGTTCTGGAGGATTGCAAAGACCTAGTTTAATTTCAGTACTCATGTTGACCTCTTTTCAATTCAAAATTCAAAATTCAAAATGCAAAATTAGGAAGAAACATCATGTAGTGATGATTTGTTTTGAATACAAGCTCCCTTAATTTGAAAATTCAAAATGCAAAACTCAGATTGACTCTTCAATTTTTAATTTTTAATTTTGCATTTTGAATTCCCGAAGGGTTGTTCCAGGTTGCAAAGAAATCGTGCAATTCTTCAACGCTGGTAATCGCTGTCTCCCACAAGTAGGGGAATAGTTTACTGATAGTGTCTGTCTTGATTTGGGAGCAAATAATTAATCTGTCTTGTTGAGGAATGAGAACTATGGTGTATCTGCGGCGTTTGTTATTCTTAATTCTGTAACCAGAGTACTGATTGCGTTGAATAAACTCGTAATCATCGTGTTCTTCAATGCAATCTCTAGCTAAAGAATACAAATCATCAGATGGTGTTAATACTCTGATTTCAGTAGAAAGAACAACAGGTTTACCATCGACGACTTCAACAATCTGATTGATTTCAAATTTCACAGTTATGGCTCTTTAATTTTAGGAATGGTGTGGCATAATGGAATATTTAGGTGAAATGTATCTTGAAGTCAGTGGCGATTGCCTGAATAAAAGCACTCATTCAGGCAGTCGCTTTTCCCTAAGCAGAACTTTCCGATCCAACAGAAGATTTTTGATTGACCTTCAGTTCGTGCTTTAAGTAAGACAGCGCAGTTTGGGCATCCCCAATTGTTAAAGCAGGTTGATAATCAAGGGCTTTAAAATCTGGGTGTTTGGCTATCTCTTCAATAAATAATTGAGCCGCATCAATTAATGTATGCAAATTAGGATGAGACATTTTATTGCTCCTACGAATTCAATTCAAAATTGAGAATTCAAAATTCAAAATGAAAAGAACCGATTTTGAAGTGATTCATTTTGAGTACAAGCTTCTCCAAATTATTTGAAAATTGGGGTATTTAATTAATAAGGGCTTGATTTTGCGCTGTTCGTCTTAATTTTGAATTTTGCATTTTGCATTTTGAATTGTTTGAGTTGTTATTGCATTTCCTCAACAATTTCCAACAGAAAACCGCAGCCAGTGTTTTGCACTTTCACAAGCTTTCTATCGAGCAAATATTGAATAGCCACATTAGAAAACTTGATAGTATGCAATGGCGCACAACCTCCACGGCAGCTTAACGAGCGCAATAAATTAGCAGCAGTCAATTCGGAAAAGTTATTCTGTGATTTAGCCATTTGTGCTACCTCCAGTTACATTTGCTAACTGTTGCTTGAGAACGTCTATTTGCTGCTGATGAGCGTCAATTTCAGCAGTGATTTGTGAGAATAATTCTTGTCGTGAAAGCGTTTTAATCTGATGCTCTTGGTAATGCAGCAAGTCTTGGGAATTCTTGTGAGGCATCAAAGCGTAACGCCAGCCTTGTCCATATTCTTCTGCCAAAAAACTATCTTGGGCGTAGTACTCAAGCCCAACGATAATTCCTTGCTGTGTGCGTTCACCCAACGTAAAGCGGGGATACTCCCAGCCTTTGGGTATCGTGATCATGGGTTGCATATATTTAATTGGTGATTGAAGGGATTGGTGGAATTTTGGGAGAAAATTACTGAGGTTTATCCCAATCCGGTTGGTTATGTTTAAAACAAGTAAATCGTTATTTTTGTAAGGAGTGGGCATCAAAGCCCACTCTTTCCCTTACGCTGCCACTGCCTCGTACTCCAGCAGCCTCCACCATTCGTCAGTCGTCAGTTCGTCAAATGCCCTGTCCAAGAGTTCATCGCAACACACAAAATTCACCAATAGCGATCGCACTGACTCCATTGCAGAACTACACGCTACCTTCTGCTGAATGTCTGAAGAAGCGCGGATGACCCACCATTTGCCCTCTGTGCAGCCGACTTCGCCCAATTTCACATCATCCCGGTAAATACCATCAACGAGCAATTCCAACCCGTAGTTTTCGCACTGGTTGAATATCTGCACCATGATTTCGTTACCAGTGGTAGCTAATTCTTTGTCCTGTACTGGTGCTACGTATTGCTGGTAATCTTGTTCTCCCTTGCTCCCTGCGCCCTGCCCCCCTGCTTCTTCTTGCACTGGTAATGTGCCAGCTTTGTAGTGTGTACAGATGTAGCGGTGGCACTGCATTGGGGTGGCTGCACGATGGACTTCCGCACCGTTCACTATCACCACCCAGCGTTGCGTCGCAAAGTCATCGGCATCATGGGTGATTGCAGCTATGAGTTTGTCCCCGGTGTAATATTCCTGGTCGTAGAAGGATATTTCGACTATCGTTAGTTCTTCGGGTGCTACGACTTGGGCTTGGTCTGCGATGTGGCGGTTCAGTTCGGCTTGGGCGATGGTTTGTTCGTCAACCTTCTGAAGCTGGGCGGACTGGTGAGTGATGATTGCGCTAATCCAAGCATCCTTGCAGCGTTTGTCGCTTACTTCGACTGTGCAGGCGATTTCGCTGTAGATTTGCTTCAGACGGGCAATAGATTTCAGGTGCAGCTGTTGATGAGTGTATATTGCATGAGTCATAATTGATAAGTTCTGTAAAAGGACTAGAAAGCGCTCTAGATTCGCAGTCGGGGGCGCTTTCTTTATAAAAATTTTACCGTAAAGAACTTTACGCGTCAATGTATTTACGCAAAGACTTTTTCGTTAGACTATTGATATAAGTCTCTTTATGGGTAAAATACCAATGTCGCGTGTAGCTGAATTAAGAAAACGACTTGACCTCACACAACGGGAATTGGCCGATTTAGTTGGGGTTACTGAAACCACTGTTCGTAACTGGGAAAATAATCGCAGTGGGGTTGAATGGTTTGAGAGAATCGCAAAGTTGTGTGATGCTTTGCGATGCACTCCTAACGATTTGTTTGGATATCAGCAGATCGGAGAAAACGAAGAAGATGCTTGACTCTAAATTCATCAATTCTCTTACCTCCTCAGCTTCAGCGTTTTTAAAACACCAATCCCAAAGATCCACCATACCCAGAATCTATTTGCACTTCACTCTGAGCAAGAATTACTGAATTATCAGAGGTGGGAAATCGTGTCTCAATCATTCCCCAAGCGCAAAAAAGCCACCATCTCCCCATCTCGCAACCCAGAATCGCCAAACTCAGACATCTCCGTTCCAGAAGATCCAGCTTCAGCAACAATTAACGTTACTACTGTTGAAGTACCAGAGTTGACCGAGCAAGAGCAAAGCGATCGCTTGCACCTCACATTCCGCAGGTAAGTGAAGATATTGATGGTATTTTTGATGAATGACACCATTAGTATCAGAAATAAGAGTACAAGATATTGACCAAGTAAGGGATAGTGGCAGGTATCATTGACCAAATGTGTAAGGCAAGAGCAAATCAACCAAATATTAGGCACTCATCACCAAGAAATAGTCACACCAGGTCAAGCAGTCAAAGCAATGATTCTCAATGGCTTAGGCCTGTCAGTGCGCCGTTGTACCTGTTTGAAAAGTTTTTTGTAGGTAAAGCCACAGAGCATCTATTGGGTGAGGGAATAAGTCCAGAACATCTCAATGATGACCGTTTAGGGAGGGTGTTAGACAAATTATATGAGGCGGGGCTAACACAAGTATTCGTCACAGTCGCGTTAGCAGCAGCCGAAAAGTTTGAGGTAAAAACAGATAGTTTACACCTGGACTCGAGTTCATTTCATGTGCATGGAGAATACCTCAGTGCAACAGATGAAGCCGCACAAGAGGAAAGAGCAATAGAAATTACCTATGGTTATTCACGAGATCATCGCCCGGATCTCAAACAATTTATTGTGGACTTGATATGCAGTGGAGATGGAGATATTCCTTTATATCTGAGAGTAGCAGATGGTAATGAAGCTGACTCGGCAGCATTTGCGCGGATTCTCCGAGAGTTTAGGCAACAGTGGCAGATAGATACTTTGTTTGTGGCAGATGCTGCTCTCTACTGTGAAGAAAATATCAAACAGATGGATTCTTTACGTTGGCTATCAAGAGTACCAGCCACCTTAGCGACGGCACAATTTCTCTTAGACAACATGAGTCAGGAAGCACTTGTCAACAGTGGAGTAACAGGATACCGGATTGCTGAGTGTTGTAGTGATTATGCTGGAGTCAAGCAGCGTTGGTTAGTAGTCGAGAGTGAGGCTCGTAAGCAAGCAGATTTCAAGCAATTAGAAAAACGTCTAGCCAAGCAACTGGATAAAGCTCAGTCTCAACTGCGACAGTTATCGCAGCAAGAGTTTGCTTGTGCAGCAGATGCGCTACAAGCAGCAAACTTATTGAGCAGCAAGCTGCGCTTTCATCAACTCCAAGACTTAGAAATTCTTGAACACTGCCGTCACCGCAAACCAGGTAGACCTAGCAAAAATACTCAACCCACTCACTACTGTTATCAAATTCGTGCTGACCTCGTACAAAAACCTGAAGCAATTGCTACCGAACAATTACGCGCAGGTCGCTTCATTTTGGCCACCAATGTCATAGATGTCAACGAGCTAACTAGTGATGACTTGCTCAGGGAGTATAAAGCTCAACAATCTACCGAACGGGGTTTCCGTTTCCTCAAAGACCCACTTTTTTTTACTGCCAGCGTCTTCCTTAACTCTCCCGAACGGGTGGCAGCATTGGCAATGGTGATGGGTCTGTGTTTATTAGTTTACACTTTAGGGCAAAGGGCACTGCGCCAAGCTCTGGAGAAAGCAAAACAAACCATCAGTAATCAGTTGGGTAAGCCGACTGCCACTCCTACTCTCCGTTGGGTATTTCAGTGTTTCATGTCAATTCATCTGCTAACGCTCGCTGACGTTAAACAGATTGCTAATCTTACTGATGAGCGACGTTGGATTCTCCAGTTTCTTGGTGCTCCTTGCCGAAAATATTATCTGCTTACCTGACTTACCTGCGGAATGTAGGTTTTGAGTCATCTTGGAATAATTTGACGCGGGAAGTGGATTTTTAACTTACCAATTTTACCTGAGATGACAACAGTTATAAATTTTTATTTCGTTTGAGTTTTCTTTTCTCAAAACAGAACTTTTTTCCTCGATTTCCCCTTTTCGTTGTCAGCCAATTACCGTAAATAACCTGAGTATTTATACTTAATTAATCGCTCAAATTGTTTTTTTAGCGATCGCTTCCCTCGCCACAAGCATCGCCTCTCACAAAAGAATAGTTATTTTGTACTATATTTTGAATTTCAAGATGGGGGTTAATACTCTATTTATTTCAAAATGAGAATTGCTGTCAAGTAATAATGATGAAATTAACGCGAGTCCTGGGCGGTTTTAAGAAAATGCAGTCAGAAACACAAATTGATTGACTTGCCCAAAAGCTCTGTTTATAAGGGTTATAGAGAGGAGCGACCGCTCCCCTTCCTTGCTCGCTCGCACCTATGAACGCTTGCGAGGGGAAATCAAGAGAAAAAACGACTCCTAAAAATTTAGAAGTCGGTTAAAGAAAAGTTAGTTGTTATTTAAGAGAAGAAGAACAAAAGGCTTAACTACACCGCCTCAAATTTCCATTTGAAGTGATCAGCTTGTTGGTTAGGCCATTGAAGGACATTTGCTCCATCCTTTGTCTGCGCTCCATCCACAGCTAATGCTTTGCCACTGTGTTTGGCAATGAGATAGAAATAATCATCACCTGCATCTTCTAATTTCCATTTGAAGTGATCAGCTTGTTGGTTGGGCCATTGAAGGACATTTGCTCCATCCTTTGTCTGCGCTCCATCCACAGCTAATGCTTTGCCACTGTGTTTAGCAATGAGATAGAAATAATCATCACCTGCATCTTCTAATTTCCATTTGAAGTGATCAACTTGTTGGTTGGGCCATTGAAGGACATTTGCTCCATCCTTTGTCTGCGCTCCATCCACAGCTAATGCTTTACCACTGTGTTTGGCAATTAGGTAGTAGTCTTTTCCTACAGCAGGTAGTGTAGCAAGCTCAAATTTCCATTTGAAGTGATCGGCTTGTTGGTTAGCCCATTGCACAACATTGGTTCCATTTGCTGTACTCTGTCCATCCACAGCTAATGCTTTGCCACTATGTTTGGCAATGAGATAGAAATAGCCATTACCTGCATCTTCTAATTTCCATTTGAAGTGATCGGCTTGTTGGTTAGGCCATTGCACAGCATTTGCTCCATCTGCTGTACTCTGTCCATTCACAGCCAATGCTTTGCCACTGTGTTTAGCAATGAGATAGTAATAGCCATTACCTGCATCTTCTAATTTCCATTTGGAGTTATCGGAATCTTCTTTTTGATACTGAATGGCATTAGCTCCATCAGCAGTACTACTATCTTTTACATTTAAAGCTTTACCACTGTGTTTGGCAATGAGGTAGTAGTCTTTTCCTACAGCAGGTAGTGTAGCAGACTCAAATTTCCATTTGAAGTGATCAACTTGTTGGTTGGGCCATTGAAGGACATTTGCTCCATCCTTTGTCTGCGCTCCATCCACAGCTAATGCTTTGCCACTGTGTTTGGCAATGAGATAGAAATAACCATCACCTGCATCTTCTAATTTCCATTTGAAGTGATCAGCTTGTTGGTTGGGCCATTGAAGGACATTTGCTCCATCCTTTGTCTGCGCTCCATCCACAGCTAATGCTTTGCCACTGTGTTTAGCAATGAGGTAGAAATAGCCATTACCTGCATCTTCTAATTTCCATTGGAAGTGAGCGGCTTTTTGGTTGGGCCATTGCAGAACATTTGCTCCATCCTTTGTCTGCGCTCCATCCACAGCTAATGCTTTACCACTGTGTTTGGCAATTAGGTAGTAATATGTTCCTGTAGTGGGGTAATTGCTTTGTGTTGCGGTAGATATTGTGGTTGTCATAATTAAAAACCCTTTAAATTACTAAATTTTGAAAATTGATGGGAATGCGTTTTACTAATGCAAAGTACAACGGGCGCACAACAATATTCGCCTCAATAAATTAGTCCAGGCATAATACTATTGCAGCAACGTAAACAGTATTTAGCTCAAAGCTTTTTGGTTAAGGTGTATGAAGAATGGAAGCCTTTTGAAGGCTATCTCTGCACACTTCAGTTTTTAATTATTTCAAAATATTATGATAATGCAAGGACAGTTAAGAAACTTAAGCAGATAATTTAGATACAAGTGGACAGTTAAGACAGTTAAGAAAATTGCACATTTGTCAAGAAGGTGCGGAAAAATTTTCTGGGGGAGATTAGACCTCTTGCATAAATATTTTTTATCTCACGCAAAGATATACCAGGCGCAGAGAAATAGTTTCAAATTTGGACTTTTGCAAGAGACTCCATAAACTGCGTTCACAAGGAACAATGAAAATGATATTGGAACGATTTTACGTTGTTTTAGCCTCTATTTTTAAGGCAGGTCTATTGCTTGCGAAGCGCCGGGAGCAGTTCTACAGGGAGCTAAATCTTTTGATGCAAGATTAGACGATCGCCCGCACTAGCCTCGACCGCGCAATAGGCTTAAACAACATTGGCTCTTAAAACCCTTGCTAGACAATAGTTTTAACAAGAACATCAAACTTTTTCTTACTTTTTTTTCTTACTTCCGGGAAATCTCTTTAACTCTTAAAAAACTCAAGTTTAGACAACACAAATTTAGTCAATCGGCTGATGTCTGCAATCATTTGTTACAAACTTTGCAGTTATGACAGCGATCGCACTACTTATTCGCTAAATCATTGGAAACATAGGTATCGCCCATGTAAAACATAACTACAGGCACTAAAGCGCAATCTTATTTGTTAAGCTCAAGAAGTAAATAGCTTGTAGCTGCAATCAATTTTTCAGATGTTATCCAAGCTTGGCTTGCTTTCATTCGCTACCGTTACGGCTACCTTGGCACTGACAACAATTATTGTCTGGGGAGCATCTCAGTTTTTGAAGTGGCTCAAACCGACAATAATCCATTAAGGTAGGCACATCGATGGGCAAGGACTTGAGGCACATTTTCTCGTTTCCATTGTGCCCCGGAAATTTTTGTTCGATGGTCAACCTGTTTAACGGCAGATTCAACCGAACCAGAACCAATTGAACAAATTTGTTCAGCTTGATGATATTCGTAGTTGATAATGCGATCGCTATGTTTATCGAGATAATGACAAAAATTTTGTGCTTGTTTTCCTTTACAATTAGCAAATAAAGCTTTAGTCGCCTCAACTTGACCCTTCCAGAGGAGAGCTTGTGCCTGTTTCAAGCGTTTTAGCGAACCCCCAACTTTGTGAAGGTTTTCTATCAAATGGAACCAATCAAGCACTTCTCGACGTTGGACATCAGGTGCTAGTTGGTCAATGATATTCCAAATGCCATCATGTCCATCACCAATACAAGTAAGTAGGCGTTGCATAATAGAGGGATGAGTTGAGGTTGTCTACTGTGCATTGATATGAAAACTCGGCATGATTCGGGTGTTCAGTTTTATCAGCAGCCTAAGCCAAGCACATCGTTTTGACTAGTTCATTGACTTTGCTAATGTGCAATTGACTGGGGCTAGTAGCATCTTGAAATTGCAACCATTCCTTGACTAAATCAAGCGGATAATCAAGCAAAGTGCGTATTTTTCTGACACGTAAATCTTGGGGATCTACAGTAGGCTGTGGTTGAGTTCGCGCCCCACCTAATAACGTTTGAATGCCGTGAATGATTGCTCCCCAGTCAGCATTTGGGTTCCATTCTGCCCGGATTCTTACTTTAGTCATTGCATCGTAAAGCCTGCAAAAGACTGTGTTCTCTTCGCCAGAAGTAACAGCAATAATTAGGGGTTTAGAAAAGTCTTGTATCAGGGACGCAGACAAAAGAAATGTTTTCGCAAAGTTGGTTTCTATGCCAGTTCTGATGATATAAATCTCATCAGCAGCGACAACAATATCTAACTTCATGTTGTCCTTGCCCTTGTATTCTTTCGCTGTCAAACGCAATTCTGATAAATAACCAGTTAATCCTCGCTGCTGAACAGGGATCGTTTTGTCCTGCTCAATGTTGTAGTGGTACCACAAAAATGATTCACCGCTGACTTCACCGTTTTTGACGTACAGATAAATTGGTTCTGGAGGATTGCAAAGACCTAGTTTGATTTCGTTACTCATTCTTAACCTCTAGGATTTATAAATGTGCAATAATACGTTGAAGTTACGTAGATAAATCTACTTAAATCCCTTAGTAAATGCCTGGATAAAATTCCAAAATCCCTATCCAGGCATTTGCTTTTTTACATTGAAGCTTTTGGTATAATTAAAGGCTGTTGATTACTCTCCAGTTCGCACTTCGAGTAACACAGTGCAGTTTGAGCATCCACGATTGTTAAATCAGGCTGATAATCAAGTGCTTGGTAATCTGGGTGCTTGGCTATCTCTTCAATAATTAATTGAGCCGCATCAATTAATGTATGCAAATTAGGATGAGACATTTTATTGCTCCTACGAATTCAATTCAAAATTGAGAATTCAAAATTCAAAATGATAAGAAACGATTTTGGACTGATTCATCTTGAGTACAAGCCCCTCCAAATTATTTGGGAACTAAGGCATTTAATTAAATAAGGCTTGAATTTGCGCTGTTCGTCTTAATTTTGAATTTTGCATTTTGAATTTTGAATTATTTTGAGTTGTTATTGCATTTCCTCAACGATTTCCAACAGAAAATCGCAGCCAGTGTTTTGCACTTTCACAAGGTTTCTATCAAGTAAAGATTGAATAGCCACATTGGAAAACTTGATAGTATGCAAAGGTGCACAACCCCCACAACAACGCAGCGAGCGCAATAAATTAGCAGCAGACAAATCATTAGAATTTTTCTGTGGCTTAGGCATTTGTATTACCTCCCGTGACAGTTGCTAACTGTTGCTTGAGAATGTTTATCTGCTGTTGATGAGCGTCAATTTCAGCAGTGATTTGCGAGAATAATTCTTGTCGTGAAAGCGTTTTTATCTGATGCTCTTGGTAATGCAGCAAGTCTTGGGAATTCTTGTGAGGCACCAAAGCGTAACGCCAGCCTTGTCCATATTCTTCTGCCAGAAAAGTGTCTTGGGCGTAGTACTCAAGCCCAACGATAATTCCTTGCTGTGTGCGTTCACCCAACGTAAAGCGTGGATAGTCCCAGTTCTTGGGTATCGTGATTATGGGTTGCATAAATCTGCTGACGGTTGAAAGGATGGTTGAGCAATTGGGACAAAATTACTGAGGCTTGCCCCAATTGCAGGTGGTTATATTAAATTGCGAATTGCGAATTGCGAATTGCGAATTGCGAATTGTGTGATGCCCACTCTTTCCCTATGCGGCTATTAGCTCACTGTTGTGCGCTTCAGACTCCAGCAGCCTCCACCATTCGTCAGCCGTCAGTTCGTCAAATGCCCTGTCTAAGAGTTCATCGCAACACACAGGATTGACCAACAGCGATGTCTCACGACAAGCTGCTTCGCATCTACGCACGCTCTCAGATGCAGACTCACATGCTACCTTCTGCTGATGTTCTGAAGAAGCGCGGATGACCCACCAACCACCGTTTGTGCAGCCCACTTCGCCCAATTTCACATCATTCTGGTAGATTCCATCGTCAAGCAGTTCCAAACCGTGCTGTTCACAAGCATCGAAAATCTGGGACATGATTTCATTTCCGGTAGTGGCAGAAGCAACAGAGCAAGAATTTTCCTCCCCTGCACAAGCGAACCCTTGCCCCCCTGCCTCTTCCTGCACAGGTAATGTGCCATCTTTGTAATGTATGCAAATGAATCGATGGCAAATCATTGGGGTGGCTGCACGAAATACTTCTGCGTTGTTGATGACTACTACCCACCTTTGCGTTACAAAGTCGTCATCGTCATGCGTTACGGTGGCAATTAGCTTGTCGCTTGCGTAATATTCTTTGTCGAAAAAAGATATGTCAACTATTTGCAGTTCTTCTGGTGCTACCGCTTGCGCTTGTTCCACAACGTATTGGTTCAGTTCGTCTTGAGCGAGTGCTTGTTCGTCGCAGACAGCAGCAATTCTTTTGAGGTGCGGTAGGGTGCAACGGACGGGCGGTTGCTGGGCGGGGGTGATCTGTGGCATGATGGAAATCTCCTAATTTTTAGGGAAAGAGAAAGCACTTCAGATTGACAGTCGGGGGTGCTTTCTCTACACTATTATTGTAGACTGTCGCTCTACAGTTGTCAACTGATGCACGACAGTATATATTGAGTGTAGGACGACGTTTTACATTAAAGGAGGTGGTTTAGGTGGACATAGTGAAAATCAGACGCTACACAGATATTGAAATTCAAGGTTTAGGAGAAAAAATTAAACAAGCTAGGAAAGCTGATGGTCGTTCAGTTGAGGTTCTGGCAGCAGAAGCTGAAATTAGTCGCTCTTACTGGCACGACATTGAGGGAGAGCGAATACGTGATGCTTTGCCAGAAGATACTTTGAGGAAAATTGAACGAGTCCTTGGTATTAACTTGGGGGTGAATTTTGATGATTAAGTCCTCAAGCCTGATCTTTTGGTTTTCCCTTTAGTTTTTGTTTACGAGTGCTTGTAGCTTCTAGCTACAGCCGTAAATTGATGTTCTCGCTTCAGCAATTACAATTAATCAGGGTGGAAGCATGAACCAACCACCTAAACGCAGAAAAACCACCTCTGCTGCATCTAGTAATCCAGAACCTCTAAAGAACCCAGCTTTAGTAACTATTGATATAAATGCTGTTGAAGTACCTGAACTAACCGAGCAAGAGCAGAGCGATCGCTTGAATCTTGAACGCAAAGTAGAGAGGGCATTCTTTGAAGCAGGCAAAGCTTTAATGGAACTGCGCGAGCGCAGACTATACCGATCCGCGCATCGCACATTTGAGGAGTATTGCCGCGATCGCTTTGGGCATAGTCGGCAACAGTCAAATTATTTGATTGCCGCAGCTGGTGTTTACGAAAATCTGACAACCAATGGTTGTCAAAATATGGTGGATAAAGATTTGGCAACCAATGGTTGTCAAATCCTGCCAACGAGCGAACGGCAAGTTAGACCCTTAGTTCCCTTGAAGTTGGAGGAACAACGTAGCTGTTGGCAGCAGGCAGTGGAGGAGGCAGGTGGTAAAATCCCATCCGGTCGTATAGTCAAAGATGTTGTGCAGCGCATCATGGAACGAGTCAAAGCCCCTAATCCTTACCGTATGGGGGAAGTATGCCAAATTCTACCTAAAGATAATCCCGAACTCAGGGGTAAGGGTGGCTGTTGGTGCATCATTAGCCATGTGGGGGACTTCAGTTGTACAGTGACAGCTTGGGATGGACAGTACACGGTGAGAATCGACCACCTCAAGCCGCTCAATTACTCAGATTCAGATTGTCAGCAGATGCAATTACTAAGCGATCGCATTCGTAGGCTGCGAGAAAATAGCTCCTTAGAAGCACCAACAGAGGCGGTTTTGAAATGTTTAGGGGAACTGAAGCGACCGTATTTGACTACTGTAGAAGAGAAGCTGTTGAGTGTGATTGAAAAAGAATACGATTAACCACTAATGGTGTCAAAGTTTGATTTTTTCTGTCAGTTTAATCTTGTGTAATATGCACGACTTTGTAGTAAATTTGTTTAGCACTGGCTCATTCATTCCTCATGGTCACTGCTACTTGTGGAAGCCTGGGTTAGTGTGGTTGCATATAATTTCTGATGCTATCATTGCGCTAGCTTATTATTCAATTCCCTTGACGTTGTTCTACTTTGTTCGCCAGCGACAAGATTTACCGTTCTCGTGGATATTCTTGTTGTTTGCCGCTTTTATAATTTCTTGTGGCACAACGCACATTGCCGAGATCTGGACACTGTGGAATCCCACTTATTGGCTATCAGGCATCCTGAAAGTTGCAACAGCGATTGTATCATTATTTACAGCTATAGAACTCGTAGCGTTAATGCCACAAGCACTAGCATTGCCTAGTCCGTTGCAATTAAAACAAGCAAACAAGGCATTACAAGCACAAATTAAAGAACGTTTGCAGGTTGAAAAACAACTCAGACAACTTCAAGAGGAACTAGAGCAGCGTGTACAGGATAGAACTGCTCAACTAGTAAGAGTAAATGAGCAGTTACAACAAGAAATTGATGAGCGATACCGGGCGGAAGTTGCTTTACTGGCAAGTCGTGAGCGGCTAGTATTAGCACAACAAGTAGGGAAAATTGGTACGTATGAATTGAATACCCAAACCAAAGAATTGATCTGGACAGAAGAAATGGAAGCATTATATGGGCTAGAAAGAGGAAGTTTTGAGGATAGCTATGAGCATTGGTTAAAACTAATACACCCAGATGATCGCGCTGATGCAGTTCTGAGCGTACAACGAATAATCACGCACGGTGCCGACTTAGACACCGAATTGCGGATTATGCTTCCTGATGGCAGGATTCGCTGGGTAGCAACCAGAGCAAAGATGTTTTGTGAGTTAGGTCACTCAGAGCGTTTGATAGGGGTGAATATGGATATCACAGAACACAAGCAAGTTCAACAAGAACTCCAAAAAACGCTACAAACTTTAACCACACTGATCAATGCTTCGCCGTTACCAATTGTAGTAATTCAACCAAACATGACGGTGCAACTTTGGAGTTTAGCAGCAGAGCAATTGTTTGGTTGGAGTGCAGCTGAAGTTTTAGGTCAACCGATACCAATAATTCCCCAGGACAAACAAGACCAATTTCGCCAAGATCCAGAAGCACTCGCCAAGGGAGAAGTGTTTGCGGGTGTAGAGACTTACCATTGTAAGCGTGATGGTTCAACACTGGTGGTCAGCGTATCGACAGCACCATTCTACGATGAACACCATAATTTCCAGTCGATTTTGCTAATTTTTCAAGATATTACCGAACAGCAAGCTATAGAGCAAATGAAAAATGAATTCATTTCGATTGTCAGCCATGAACTTCGTACTCCACTTACAGCAATCCAAGGATTTTTAGGACTGCTCAACAGTGGTATCTACGACAACAAACCTCAAAAAGCTAAACGCATGGTTGAGCAAGCTTTAACTAATAGCGATCGCCTCGTGCGTTTGGTAAATGATATCTTGGATTTGGAGCGATTGTCGTCCGGGCGAGTACAGCTTGTTAAAGAAGTTTGCAACGCCGCAGATTTAATGCAACGAGCCGTAGAAGGATTACAACCAATAGCGAGCTTATCTGCAATCACAATTTCCACTCCTACTAATGCTTGCGTGTGGGCTGACCCCGACTTAATTATCCAAACCCTCACTAATTTGTTAAGCAACGCCATCAAATTTTCTCCTCGTGACTCGATGATTACTTTGTCTGCTCAACCTCAAGGTGAATGGGTGCTTTTTGCCGCCAAAGATCAAGGTCGAGGTATCCCCGCTGATAAATTAGAAACCATCTTTGAACGTTTTGAGCAGGTTGATGTCTCTGATGCGCGTGCTAAGGGAGGAACAGGTCTGGGCTTGGCAATCTGCCAAAGCATCATTCAACAGCATGATGGGAGTATTTGGGCAGAAAGTATTCTTGGTGAGGGAAGTACATTTTATTTCACTTTGCCAATACCATCAAGAGACAATGAACAAACGCATCTTGGTCATCGTTGAAGGCAGGAGGGGGCAGCAATGCTTGTGAAAAACTGCCCCTAACACAACGCTCGTACCGTCAGAGGTGAAACACCTCACCAAATTAAAAATTTGGTCGCTCTTTTTCAGGAGGGTTCTGAATCCTATAGCTGAACAAAACATAAGTACTTAGACAGAATTAATTATACACGTTGTTTTTCGGTTCCCTATTTCCTATTCCCTATCCCCTATCTCTATGAATGAATTTAATTTTGCCCAACTACTTAAAAGCCTCCTTCAAAATTTAGTCTTGATTGATCAAGCAAATTGATGTATTATATTTTTGTTCTAAAAAAATATAGACAAAAAATTTATACAATACTTGCTGGGTGCAGGTTAAAGTCTTATAGACTTCAGCGCCTATGTCTGTGTTAGATCGTCTCAATTATTAGCTAGTAAATAGTAGAAGTTGTGAAAATTCTACTGGTAGAAGATGATGTACCAACTGCGACCATACTAAGTGAAGTTCTCACAGCGGAACATTATATAGTTGAACTGGCAGCAGATGGGGAAAACGGTTTAGCATTAGCAACTTTATCGAACTTCGACTTGATATTGTTAGATTTACTAATTCCTAAACTGGATGGAATTAACCTTTGTCGGCAACTTCGCGCACAAGGAATTCAAACGCCGATTCTTTTACTGACTGCCAAAGATCAGAGTGCTGATGTAGTAAGAGGATTAGATGCAGGTGCAGATGATTACGTTACCAAACCCTACGATATCGCCCAGTTACTAGCACGGATACGAGCATTACTACGCAGAGGTACAACCGGGCTAACACCTAACTTGTTGAGTTGGGGAAATTTATGCGTCAATACCGTGTCGGCAGAAGTTACCTATGAAGGAAAACCTATATCTTTAAGTCCTAAAGAATATAGCTTGCTAGGATTATTTTTACGTAATCCACAACGTGTTTTTAGCCGGAGTGACATCATAGATCACCTATGGTCATTTGATTCTACACCAAGTGAAGGAGCGGTCACTAATTTAATTAAAGACTTACGCCACAAGCTTAAGAATATAGGCATATCGGCGGAATTACTAGAAACCGTTTATGGATTGGGTTATCGGCTAAAAACCCCACCTACACCTGATAGTGAACAAGCTCAAGCAAAACGTCAAAAAGCGATCACTGCTATTAACAAAACTATAGAACGCTACAAAGATACGTTTGCCCAACGCCTAACTTTGCTAGAGCAAGCACAACTAGTTGCTTTGCACACAGGACAATTGCCGCTCCAAATACGGCAGCAAGCGAGCGAAGAAGCACACAAATTAGCAGGAACATTAGGCTCGTTTGGTTACGAAATAGGTTCAAAGTTAGCTCAAGCAATTGAACATCTGCTAATCAAAGAGCAAGATTTAACTGTAGAAGATGCTGTTAAACTGTCGCAACTGATTAGTCAACTCAAAGGCTTACTAAGCCAACCTCCAATGCCTTTAAGTGTGGAACAACTGGTATCAATTGAGTTACCTTTAGTGCTGGCGGTTGTTGATAAATCATTCGCTAACGAACTGAAAATGCAAGCCACTAGTTGGGGAGTGCAAATAGAAGTAGCTGCTAGTTGGGAGAACATTCAACAAAATGTTTCTCACTCTCCCAAGGCAATTTTATTCCAACTCAACGGGGAGAAATTAAGCCAAAAAAGCTTAAAATTGCTGGAAAAACTGAAACAGCAGTTGCCTACTACACCAATTATCGTATTAGCAGACCATGACAATCTTGAACATAGAGTAGCTGTTGCTCGTTTGGGAATACAACAATTTTTGAGTAAACCAATTATTACTCAAGTATTTCAAACAATTACCCAAGTCATATCTCAAGGTCAGTCCAGCCAAGCTAAGGTGATGATCGTCGACGATGATCCGGTAATGCTAGATATATTAAGCAATCTATTACAACCTTGGGGCCTGGCGGTAAACACATTACAAAACCCCCAAAAATTTTGGGAAGTGCTAACTAAAATAACTCCTGACCTATTAATTATAGATTTAGAAATGCCAACATATACTGGTATTGACTTATGCCGCGTAGTCAGACAAGATTCTCATTGGGGGAATTTGCCTATATTAGTAATTACTGTCCATACAGACACTAAATCAATTCAACAGGTGTTTGCAGCAGGAGCCAATGACTTTATCAGCAAGCCTGTGGTAGGGGCGGAGTTAATAACTCGTGTTACCAGCCGGATTGAACGTTATAGTGTCCACCAGCAGAACTATGAGCAAACGCATCCTTGTCATTGATGACGAAGAATCGTTACGAGAACTTGCCTGCACTTGCTTAGAAGATTTGGGCGGTTGGGAAGTCATCTCTGTCCCGTCAGGTCATGAAGGACTTTTGCAAGCCCAAGAAAATGTTTTGGATGTCATTCTCCTGGATATATCAATGCCTGACATGGATGGCTTTCAATTTTATCAGCAAATCAAAGCTAATCTTAAAACGCATCAAATTCCGCTCATTTTGCTCACTGCCAAAGTCTTACCTAATGATTACAAGCGTTTTGCTCAGTTAGATATAGCCGGAATCATTACTAAACCATTCAACCCTTTACTGATTTGCACACAGATAGCCCAAATGCTTGGTTGGAATGATTAGTCTCGTAGGTTGGGTAGAGCGTATTATACTCCAACTGTTGCCTATTTCATACTATATTCATATGAGTTTCTTATTTTTTTGATTTAAACTACATCATGAATCACCTTTGGCTTTTAAAGCATTTGAATCATGATAATCAAGACGGTACTGTTAATTGATGATGAATCTACTATTCGAGAACTTGTACAAATCTGTTTAAATGATTTGATGGGATGGAATGTTTTAACTGCTGCTTCAGCGCAGTCTGGACTGAAGCAGCTAGAAACAGTATGTCCTGATGTTATCTTACTAGATGTTGTTATGCCTGGTATGGATATTAACTCGTTTTTATACAGATTGCATGAACACTCTTCATGGAAAAATATTCCCGTCATTTTATTAAGTGTGATAGCAGATTGTTTCACAGCACAACAACTTCAGCAACTAGGAGTAGTTGATGCAATAGCCAAACCCTTCAATGCCTTAGTTTTACCCCAACAGATTACTCAAGCCTTAAGTTACAGTTCACAGCCAGAGTATCAACTAACTCCATGAATTCTCTATAAATCAGAAAACTTATAACGTCCTTATAAGTTTCTTATTTTTATCTGGTAGTGTGGTAGGAAGGAATTGAGGAAAAACTGTTGAAAACTATAAATAGTTTATTAACTGCTTTACTGGCTAGTATTAAATTATTAGCGAGCAGACAGAATGACTCTTGTATAGTTAAATATAAAATTAATACAAAGAGTAGAATTTACCCTAAATGAAACTCAAATTAAAAATTGTAGCTAAACAAAGATTTAAATAACTCAAATATTGCCAAGCACTGCTTATTAAATATGGATGAGTAAAACTTCAATTTAATAAATATTGAAGTTTTAAATCTTGTTTTGCAACATTTTATAAACACTGCATCAGTGTAAATTATTTAGTGCAAATATGCACGTCTATTAAATAGTTACCTATAATTTATCGGCGTAATTAAATTCCAGAAATCGGCCTAGTAAATTTTGCATTTACAAAAGTTACTGCTAAAAAATCTATGGAACTACATCAAACTAAAACAAAGAGAAAACGAGGAGTTATACTAACTCCTACGGGATTGCAAAGATTACAGGAAGCAATTTTATCGTGGGAAATAGTAGAAAATAAAGGTAATCGTTTAACTCTAGAACAATTAAGCAGACAGATAAATATTTCCACTAAAACTTTAAGCCGATTGTGGTCTTTGAGTGCAAGTGTAGATCATAAAACTTTGAAATTGTGTTTTAGTGCGTTTAATTTAGAAGTAGATGAAAAAGATTATACAGTTTTAACTGGAGAGAATGAACCCGACATGTCTGTGCTTTTATCACAGAATTCTCTTCCACAACAAGAAAATATATCTCAACCTTCTACTGAACAAGTAAGAAAATGTTTGTCATATCCAGATGGTGCTGTGCCTCTAGATTCGCCATTTTATATTGAACGTCCGCCCATAGAAGATTTAGTATATAGAGAAATAACTCAACATGGTTGCATAATTAGGATTCGCGCCCCCAGACAAATGGGTAAATCTTCTTTGGCGTTACGCTTATTAGCCTTTGCCGATACACAACAATATCACAAAGTTAATCTTAATTGTAACCAAATTGATGAACAATGTTTGACTAACTTAAATAGCTTATTGCGTTGTATCTGCTGCCAAATTGCTAAACAATTAAATATTGACTCTAATCTTGATAACTATTGGGAAGCAGAAATTGGTAGTAAGTTAAGTTGTAGTTTATATTTGCAAAACTATATTCTTGAACAGTGCCACAGTCCCTTAGTTTTAGTGTTGAATGATGTTGAGCGTTTTTTTGAGTATCCTCACATTGCTCATGACTTTTTTGCATTATTACGTTCTTGGTGCGAAGAAGCACGACAAAATAATAATTGGCATAAGCTAAGGCTAATAGTAGTTTACTCTACAGAGCAATATATTTCTTTAGATATTAACCGCTCGCCTTTTAATATTGGGCTACCTATACGTCTGCATGAATTTACGCCGCAACAGGTAGAAGAATTAGCTAGAAGATATGGGTTGCAGTGGACTTGTGGCAGAGAATCGGCTCGTTTGATGTCTCTTGTTGGTGGGCATCCAGCACTGATTCAACTAGCACTATATTATCTCAGTTCTGGGATTACGACTTTAACAGATATCATCCAAGATGCGATCGCTAATGGTGGCATTTACCGTTATCACTTACAGCAACACTGGGCAAAACTGCAAGCTAATCTCCATCTAGTCAGGTTATATACTGAGGTGGTTAATAGCCAACAGGGCGTACTTCTTGACACGATGGATGTTTATAAGCTAGAAAGTCTAGGATTAATTGCTTTTGAAGGCGAGCACATTTTACCTCGTTGCGAACTATACCGTACTTACTTTGCCAAGCAGCTATCTATAATGGCTTCTTAATAATTCAGAATCAAATTTAAATTATTTAGTTAAAGGGATTTATTACAATAAATCCCTTTTCTAAGCATAAATTTGCTTAACTACATAGGCAGCAGAGAACAGGAAAGGGGCAATAGGGTTGAAAGGCTCTTAATGTAGACTTTGTTCTTAAAATTTGTACCTCATTTACCTGCAATCTGGTGTATTAATCTTGCTAGAGAATTGATGAAAATACAACTATCAATATAATTATAGATTTTTTCTAAAAATACAAGGACAGTTAAGACAGTTAAAGAATTTTTTCAAAGATAAAAGAAATTTAAGACACTTAAGACCGTAAGAATTCAGCATCCAGGAGTCAGAAGTCAGAATGAATAAGTATTTAAAGAATTAGTAAATTTATTTATCAAATATTTATTTTTATTCTTTAATTATTCTGATTCCTGAATTCTGAGGACTAGGTGCTAAATTCTTACAGATTTGAATATAAAAAGTAAAACTTAAAAGTTAGAGAAATTGAAGTATGGGTTAGAATACAAACTAATCATAAAACATTTCATAAAACATTTATACCCAGAGGCTTTCAAAACTGTTTGCTGCTAGATTTTCTATGTTAGATGCCTAAAGTATCATGAAATATCAGGTTGGTGGTAGTCTCCCTAGCGATGATCCGAGTTATGTTATCCGTCAGGCGGACAAACAACTCTATGCTGAACTCAAGGCTGGTAATTTTTGCTATGTCTTTAATTCTCGCCAAATGGGAAAATCATCTCTACTACATCGGACAAATTTTCATCTGACAAAAGAAGGTCATTGCTGTATTTATATAGATGTCACACGCTTGGGGAGTGAGGATACAACAACTGAACAATGGTACAAAGGAATTATTATCAGTCTGTTTTACGGCTTAAATTTAAACCACCAAGTCAATTTTAAACAATGGTGGGAGAGGCAAGCAGGTCTTTCGTCTATACAAAAACTAAATCAGTTTTTAGAAGAAATTTTACTATCCCAAAAATCAAGTGAGCGGATATTTATTTTTATTGATGAAATTGATAGTTTGTTGAGCTTAAGTTTTTCAGTAAGCGACTTTTTTGCCTGGATTCGTTATTGTTACAACCAAAGAGCGAATGACGCAAAATTTCACCGCTTAGGATTTGCCCTGTTTGGTGTAGCTAGTCCATCGGATTTAATCGCTGACAAACGCCGCACGCCTTTTAATATTGGTACGGCAATTCAATTGCACGGTTTTACATTTGATGAAGCTGCACCATTACTTAAAGGCTTAGAAGAAGTAGTTAACCAACCGCAAGCAGTATTACAAAATATTATTGACTGGACAGGCGGGCAACCTTTTTTGACGCAAAAACTCTGTCAGTTAGTTGTGCAAATTGCCCAAGAAACACCAAACCGACAAATTAATTTACCGCCAGCCACAGCAGGGTATTGGGTAGAACAACTAGTAAAAAAGCAGATTATTCAGCATTGGGAAGCCAAAGATGAACCCGAACATCTTCGCACAATTCGCGATCGCTTGTTATTCAACGAACAACGAGCCGGAAGATTATTAGGAATTTATCAGCAGGTGTTGCAAGCCCAAGGAAGTAATCTACCTGTAGCAGTAGATGACACTCAAGAACAAAAAGAACTGTTGTTATCTGGTTTAGTTGAGAGACACCAAGGCTATCTCAAAATTAAAAATCCGATTTATCGCCTTGTTTTCAATGAGCAATGGGTGAGAAGACAATTAGACAATCTCCGCCCTTACTCGCAACTGTTCAATGCTTGGGTAGCATCCGGTTATCAAGATGAGTCACGTTTACTGCGGGGACAAGCGCTTAAAGATGCACAAAATTGGTCACAGGGCAAAAGTCTGAGCGATTTAGATTACAAGTTTTTCGTCGCCAGTGTCGAATACGAACAACGCGAAATTCAAACGGCATTTGAAGCAGCACGGACACAACAAGTAGAAGCAAGACTAGCACAAGAGAAACAAACGGCTTCACTGCAAAAATTTCTACTCGTCATTGGGGGTATTGCCTTACTAGTCTCTAGTAGTTTGGGGGTTGGAACTTTCATTTTGTACCGCCAAGCCAAAACAAGCGAAATTGCCGCCAAAAATAGTGAAATTCGAGCGTTAATTTCTTCTTCCGAAGGGCTATTTGCTTCAAATCGCCGATTGGATGCACTGATAGAAGCGATTAAAGCCAAACATAGGCTGCAAAAGCTCAGTACACCAAACACAAATATAGAGCAACGAGTAGAAAATGTACTACAGCAAGCAGTTTATGGTGCAGATGAATACAATCGTTTTGCCGGCCATACAGCAGCTGTGATGGCAGTCGATGTTAGCCCTGATAGTTCTGTGATTGCTTCAGCCAGTATGGATAGAACAATCAAACTTTGGCAACGTGACGGTAAAGAAATTGCTACTCTCAAAGGTCATCAGGGAGCAGTGAGATCAGTTAAATTTAGCCCAGATGGTCGCATACTTGCATCAGGGAGTGAGGATGGTACTGTTAAACTTTGGCAGCACAATTCCAAAGACGCATCCTGGCGTATTTTGAGAACATTTAAAGGTCATACTGCTTCAGTCTGGGGAGTAGCGTTTAGTCGTGATAATCAAACTATTGCCTCGGCTGGTTGGGACACAACGGTGAGAGTCTGGAAGCCAGACGGCACTGTGCTAAGAACTTTTCAAGGATATAAAGCTGGGTTTTTGGGAGTTGCTTTTAGTCCTGACAGTCAAACCCTGGCAGCTACCAATATAGACGGGACAATAAAACTTTGGAGACAAAATACCTCCGGCTGGCAGGATGCCAAAACCCTAAAACCTCTTCAAGGACATACAGCTTGGGTGATGGGAGTAGCTTTTAGTCCTGATGGCCAGACCATTGCTTCAGCGAGTGAAGATGCAACTGTCAAACTTTGGCAACGAAATAGTACAGATAGCAGTTATCGCCTTGATAAAACTCTTAAAGGTCATAGTGCGGGAGTTTCGAGAGTAGCATTTAGTCGGGATGGTCAGACGATTGCTTCCGCTAGTCTCGACAAAACCATAAAAGTTTGGAACATTGATGGCACAGAACAAAGAACACTCAAAGGACATAGTGCATCTGTTTGGGCAGTGGCTTTTAGTCCTGACGGCAGCTTTATAGCGTCGGCGGGTGCAGAAAACCTTGTGAGACTCTGGCAAAGTGAAAATCCATTTCAAAAGCGTGTTATTGCCCATAGAGGCGGAATTTGGTCAATAGCGATTGCTTCTGACAGTTCTACCATTGCCACAGCCAGCCACGAAAATACGGTTAAATTTTGGAGTTGTGGAGGCAAATTACAGGACACTTGGACACAAAAAAGCTCAGTCTCTGAGGTTTCTTTCAGTGAAGATAATCAGTTAATTGCTCTTCCTGGTAAGGATGAGACAATAAAACTCAAACGACGAGATGGTAAGTTAATTGCTAGTTACAAAAACCCTGATAGCAAAATGACAGGAGCCCTGTTGAGTCCTGATGGTCGAGCGATCGCTATTGCTAATATTGATAATAATGTCTTGGTATGGCACAGAAATCGCCCTGCACCACAGATTCTTCAAGGACATCAAGCCGAAATCTGGGAAGTTGCATTTAGCCCCGATAGCCGACTGGTTGCCTCAGCCAGTGGCGATGGTACTGTGAAGTTATGGACGCTAGAGGGAAAGTTACTCAAAACCTTTGTCGGACATTCGGCGGCAGTATGGGTAGTCGGCTTTAGTTCTGACAGTAAGATGGTGGCTTCTGGAAGCGGCGACAATACTGTTAAGTTGTGGACACTTGAGGGCAAGTTGCTGCAAACTTTTAAAGGTCACACAGCTGCGATTTGGGGGATAGCCTTTAGTCCCGACGGTAAAATACTGGCTTCTGGGAGTGGCGATGGAACTGTCAAGCTTTGGAAACTAGATGGTACAGAAATTACAACTCTCACTGGACATACCGCAGCTATTAGAAAAATTGCTATCAGCCGCGATGGAATAATTCTGGCTTCTGGTGGTGATGACAATACACTGATTCTGTGGAATTTACCACAAATTCTCAAATTAGATGCACTGGCTTATGGTTGCAGTTTGGTGCATGATTATTTGAAAACTAACACAGCTTTGGAAAATGGCGATCGCCTCCTATGTGGCTAGCCAATTTACAAGAACTCTTGCAAAAGTGTTTTGTGGTATAATTAAGGGTTTGGCAATTTGCAATTAGGAAACTTAATTAGCAGTGAAAATAGAGAAAGCTAAACAGCTTACTGCGAGAAAATTTAAGCGCATGAGTGGAGTAAGCCGTCAAACCTTTGATTCTATGGTTGATGTAGTTAAAGCTGATGAAAAAAAGAAAAAAAAGCCAGGTCGCCGTCCTAAACTAATTATTGAAGACCAAGTTTTAATGGTTCTTCAATATTGGAGAGAATACCGCACTTATTATCATATTGGGTTAGATTGGGGGCTGTCAGAATCGTAAGGATTCAGGTCTAATATTGCGGAAGCAAAGAAGGACGAGACAGATAATTATTAGAATCAGCAATTAGAGCTTGTGTAAAAAAATCAATCACAGACCGACCTTGACGGCGACAAGTCTGCACCACAGTCAACAAATTGGCAGTGTGTTGAAACCGTGCCATCGAACGGGAGCCACCACTAACTTTACGTTTTGTCACAGCCAAACGAAGAGAGCGTTCGGCTTGATTGTTATCTCTAGTTCCCGTACAGACTCCACCATACCTATGCTATTTAATTTTGCCCAAACTAAATCTGGGTCAAGCTTTTCTTGGATATTAGATAACATTAGATAATGACGAATTTCGTGGCGACCATGACCAAATTCTTTTGTTTTATACTTGCTATGCTTTAATCCTTGGAAACCTGCTCTTATCTCTTCATCGATTAGTTTTTCTACTTCATCATAAAGATTTCCTTGATTCTTTTTTAAGGTAATTACATAGTCTGCATCTTGCTGGACGATTAACTTCACAATATTTTTTTGACAGCCTATTGCATCTATTGTCACAATACATCCAGACAGTTCTAGCACCTTTAATAACTCTGGGATTGCTGTAATTTCATTTGAGTTAGAATCTACTTTTACCTGACCTAATACCAATCTATTTGTCGTTGCCCAGGCACTAACTATTTCAATCGCACTTTGCCCGGATGCTTTATCGTTAGAACCACATAAAGTTTTCCCATCAATTGCTACTATCTCCACTGATGTCACCTTCTGTATTGATCTCATCCATGACAGAAAACATTCTTGGAACTGTTGGGGGTTTAACTGTGCAAAGACTCGCACAAAGGTGAGGCAGCGCCGTGCGGGGGTTCCCCCCCGTTGAGGCGACTGCCGTATCGTGTGACGGAATACCGTTTGGTAACTCCAAAAACGTTTTTAACCATTCATATTTCGTGCAGCCATATAGTTCAATTGCCACCCAACGAGGAAGCTCCACAGATCACTGCACACAAAGCAATGGTTAAAATGTCAATCAATTTATGTCGTTTTGTACGATCTATTCGTGGGTCTGACATCTCAGCAAAATGGTCAGCAATTGTAATTTTGGGTTTGAGCTTCACGCAAACTGGGGCAATATGACTATTTTTACAATGACTTTACCATCAAAGCCTCATTGCTCAACCTCTATACCATCAGCGATTGCCTCCGGCACTGCGCTTTAGCGCAATCGCTGCCTTTATCTCTCCTTAAGTAATTATGTACTATATTTAGATGCGTTCGCCCTGGGAGGTAGCTGGGGTGGCAGGGGGAGAAAAAGCTTTTTGTCAAATAGTTCTCTCTCCCCCTGCGATAAGATTGCTGCACCTCTCAAGAAAGCTCGACCTACACCACAAAATTGGGTTGGTAAACCACTAGCCCTCAGTCCAGCTTGTTACGGGTTGTGTGTAACCGTGACAGGGAACTGTTGGAGCTGGGCGACGACCTGATCCGGCGCACCCACAGGCGCGAGGTCAACGGGTGCTTGCAACTGGTAAACCTCACCTTGCGGTGGAAACCGCATTAGGTTGTTGTTGATCAGTGCAGCTGTCTTAGTGTTAGACAGCACTAAGGGCGGGCCGCCTCCAGGTGGCTTCTCGATGGTTGCAGTGAAATCCAGAAACATTGTCTGCCGGAAGGTCGGCGGGAGAGTCTTGATGAGTTCGAGCAGACTGAGTGGTGTTACGTCAATATCGCTCTGACTGATGGTAACTCTACCCAGCACAGGACTATCAGCCGAGACCTCGTGACCGATAATCCTTAGCCTGACACCGCCGAGACCTTCTCTGAGGTTCCCCTCTACTCGCACGGTGATCCCGCCCTTGAAGTCCAGCGTAATTAGCCCCAAGACATTTACTTGTAGGGGTACGTTGACCGCATAGCAACTGCACGGTATTTCCAAGCCGATCGCCGGCAAAAGTCCACCTAGCATCATAATGTTAACCTCCATTTTTATCATCTGAATCTGGGAATCATAACCGCAGAGAGCGATTTAGTATATATCCCTAGTGAATTTAGTACTCGACCAACCCAAAATTTCTGGGTGAAGGCAAGTAGGGGAAGTTGGGAAAGCTGAGTGCTACCCCAGCACCCCCTGCTTACCACTACCCATCCTGGTGTCGGCATAAGGCTGTAAAGCTTCCCTCAGTGCTGCTGGCACAGGTGTTGGCAGCATTCGCTCTCCTTCTCGTCTCATGCAGGCTATTTGCTGCTCCCCACAAGCGATCAATTCTTCGTTACCATTTGTCAATCTCCAATACTCAAACAGCATTGTGACTCGATTTTGGATCAGTTCTTTCAGACGCATACGGATGGCGATGGTATCGAAGGCATAAAGTTCGACAAAATACTCACAGGACACCCGAACAGTTGCCAAGGCTAGACCTTGGGATAGCTCTGCCAAAACTGTAGGGGCATAATCCCTGAGAAACATCTCACGACAACGACCCTGCCATTTCAAGTGGTTGACATAATACACATTACCGACGAGGTTTGTTTCTTCAAAACCCACAATATGTACATATTCATATGCTTTCATTTGCTCTCCTTGAACATTAAGTTTTTAATACCAAATGTATAAATGGTGACTAACGAACTTCAACATCATTGGCTGGAGGGAAACGATGGTAGCGCAGGGCGATCAACATCGGTATCAGCACGATGAGGTTGTAGAAAAGATGTAGTTCGATTCGAGGCAGCCAGGGTTGTCCAGTAAAGGGAAGGACACTAAAGTATTGAGCAACGATCTGGGCAATACTGACTGGCGCGGCAAATTTATATAAGTTGTTATGGATTAGTGACTGACCTAATAATAAGGCGTGTTCAATGTGATGCCAGAACTGAATGGCAAAGGCAATATTCCACCAGAAAAGTGCCTGTCCAATGGTGATTGCTGGACGCAACAATGCTAAACCCAGGAGCATAAACAGGGCGTGACCGTAGTGCAACCACTCTGAATGCACCAAAGAGGGATAAAATAGTCCGAGTACTCCAAGACATTGGGGTCTGGGCCAATGCAATACCCAAAGCTGAAATCCCTGGAACAAATGTTCAGACAAATGAACGAGGATAATAAGCATAAAAATCTGCATGGCTCGTTTATGCCAACGTCCATTCAAGGCATGGATCAGAGATTGAAAAATTACTGGTGTAGAGCTTCTTGGAAAACTTCTGGTATTTGTCATAGCAAGCCTCGTGTGGTTTAACTGAGAATTATTGTTTCTTAAGAAGCACAGTAAAAACTAGTTTGTGGGCAAAGGACTGCACAGATATGTCAAAGGTGGAGATCAAGAAATCTCCTGATTGAAGCAAAACTTCATCGCCACTAATGGCTAAATTAGCGAGAATCAGGGGTGCATTCTCTATAGCACCAGCCTTCTTAAGACACTCAATTGCTGTCCAAATCCGAGTCGCAGCAGTATTTTGGTCTTCTTTCCTTTCCTGATGAATAATTTCTGCTATTTTGAATCTCTCTGTCCCAAGTAGGTCTTGCCAAACTGAAACAGGACGGGGAACTACGGGTTCAACATCACAGCCAATTGCACCTTTGCTGGCAATAGCTATGGTCAAAGGTTCGGCATGGGACACAGAAACTTGCTGGCAGCCTAATACGAATGGCTTGCCATCTGCTCGCCGCCAAATTGGTACTTTTGACCCAATTGCTTGTTGAATGGCGCGATCGCTGCGTACTCGTCTTTCTACATTGGAATCGCAATCAACTATAACAGCAATATCTGCTGAAGGAAAGCGTTCTCGAATTCGTCGTTCCAGATAGGGGCCTAGCAATGATTCTACCCAAGGATTTTTCGCTGGTGATGACTGAATCACTTTTAGCTGTAATCCCTGCCAGCGTTCTAGAATTTGACCTGAGCGATCAAAAATTTCTAGGTCGTAAATAAAGGTGTTGCCATCGTGCGATCGCTCTTTGGCATAGACAAACTGTGGCTCTGTACTGGAAAGACTACTCAATTCCAATCGTTCGACAGCAGTTGGCAAAATTGTTGCCTGGGGAATGCACGCTTGTAAAGCATGGACGGCTGCATCTCGTGCTGCTGGATTGCCCAAAACCAGTTGTGCGGGTAAATAAGAGCTAAACCAATTACTACCTCGATCTGGTGCAATTTCAGCCAGACACTCTTTCGCTCTCAGTTGCCGATAACTAGACAATCGCTGAAATCGCCCTTGATGGAATAATATTTTCCCATAAAGGTCGCGCTGTGGATTCAGCGAAACAGAATCGGCGACAGATTCTAAATTCGGTGCATGGGTGGATAGTTGACCGATCTCTGACCCTTGTTTGCCAAACCAACAGGTAGCTCGGAAGTGATCTACCGCAAATGCAGTCTGCTCGCTTCTGAGTGTAACTTCAATGTGTCCCGGCTCATGCATCAAGGCAGCAATCTGAATTTTTAAAGGTGTGGATTCGGCAACAATAACAGGGCGATCAAACTTTACCTGCTCAAATACGGGTAGTTGCTCTGTTTTTGCCAATGCCATAGCTACCTGTGCCATTGCCTCTAGCCCCAAGACTGCGGGAAACACCCGTTCGCCCTGAAATTGATGGTCATTTAGATAGAGGTCGGTTCCTGTGGATAGGGTAGCATCAACTATAAGTTCTACACCAGGATAGTAGACTCGTGGCTGTTCTAGAAAACGCAGGAATGGCAGTTCTGGTTGCTCAAGTTGGAGTGTCGGCAGTCCTCCGAAACGCCCGGTGGCGATCGCACAACCAGCTAATGGCTGAGTCAATAGGTGACGAAGCATGGTAATTCCTTGCTCTGTCGGGATGGGAGTAATCCCCTGCCGCAACAGAGTATCTATACTGCCCAAACGGGAACCCATTCCTACTTCAGACCAAAGCGACCACTCAATAGCTAGACAGCGACAATGAGGATGATCTGCTTGCCAGCGTTCTACTAGATGTACTAGCCATTCATTGGCTAGCGCATAGTCTGCTTCACCTGGTAAGCCTGTGCGAGCAATTATCGAACCAAAGGCAATCAACAGTTGCAAATTGTCTGGATTAACTGCGACCAGGACATTCTGCAAACCCTGAACTTTAGGAGCAAGGGTGTGAAGAAAATCTTGTTGTTCCAGGTTACTTAACAGTTGCGGAACGTTGCGGGCTGCACCGTGCAGAATGGCGGAAATGGAACCGAATGCGGCTTCTGCTATTTGGATGGCCGATTTAACTGCAACTGCATCAGTAATATCGGTGGCAATGTAACGAAATTCAATCCCCGCAGCAGTCATGCGGTCAAGATTGGTCAACAGTTCAGGATCTTGATCTGGTTGTGATCGCCCCAATAACACCAACCGCACTCCCGTTTCTGTGGCTAAGGCAAACGCACATTCTGCGGTAATTCCTTTGCCACCACCTGTAACTAGCAACACATCATTTGCTTTCAGGGGAACAGCAGATGTTTCTAACTGGGGTAAAACTTTGAGTACAGGCTCGTGTCTTTTTCCCAACCGATCATAGTGCGCCTGGGAGTATCCTATTGCTGCTCTAGCTTCCGCTAAAATCCATTCTACAGCTTGGGGATGATCCATTGGCAGATTAACTACACAAGTTGTCACCTGTGGTGTTTCAAGATAAAGGGTTCGAGCAAATCCTGCTCCACCTCCACCCTGTTGAACCAGCACAAATCGAGCATTCTCTTGTGCCAACACTGCACTATAGCCTTTTAACAACAAATCGATATGAGGAAGCTCCTGTAAAGATGCTGTACCAAGGTTAAATTCAGTAGGAAGACAGACGACTACTCCATTACCTTCAAAATGCTGAAATGCTTGCTGCAAAGGTTCTGCTAACGGATGAGCGGTAGTTGTAATCACTTTCCAAGATCCAGGCAAGTCAGCAGAAATCTGACAACGAGGCAAGGAACGCTCCACCAGTTCAACTGTGAATGTCCTTACCCAAGCATCCACACCAGCAGGTAAGCGTTCTTCAATACTGTCAGCTTGCGAACTCGCGAGGCGTAAGAGTTCTCCTAATGCCTGAGCGACTTCAGCAACCGTGGCATCGGCATAACTAATTGGAGCAATAGGTGGGGCTAGATTGAGCGAGCGCGCTGCTTCGACTACAATTTGGCTAACTGTAATTGAATTAAGATGCAGATCGCTCAATAATCGATGCTCGTTTGCGATCGCACTCACAGGAAGTTCTGCTCGTTGTGCAACAAGCTGGCAAACTAATTCTAATGGTGATTTATTGAAAGTGCCGGGATACTCCATCTCCTGGTGAGTGGATAAGGTTGTTCCCTCAATTGCCTGGGACATTGAGTATGGAGAAAGAGATAATTTTTCATTCTCCCCCTTGCTCCGTTGTCCCTGCCCCTTTGCCTCTTGTAGCCTTGGTGCTAACTCACAAGGATTGACGAAGAATCGCGGTTGCCAGTTCAAATCAAATGGTCGAGTAAAGCGATCGCCAAACAGTTGTTTGTGTTTAATTGGTGTGCCAACGACAAACGCCGCGCCAACTGCTTGTAATAAGCCCTTGAAAGAAGAACCACTAGCGTCTAAGGATACTATCGGCACGTCTATAAATTCAGTAACTAATCCTGATAAAACACGACCCGGCCCAACTTCAATCAACAGGTTAACTCCTGCCGCAGCTTTGGTAACTGCTTCAATAAACCTAACAGTGGCAGTGATTTGGCGTTGCAGGAGCGAGCGCAAATCTTCAGTGTAATCAATCGCTCTTCCTGTCACCGTAGAAAACACAGTTCGCTGCAATATTTGAAATGCTTCTTGCCCTAAATAGTCTGCAAATGGTTGGGCTGCATCTGCTACCAAAGGTGAGTGGAAAGCATGGGATACAGGTAAGCTCACAGCTTTTAATCCCATTGCTTGCGCTCGATTCACAACTGTGGTGACACCAGTAACCTCACCGGAAATGACTGTCTGTTGAGGCGAGTTTAACCCCGCAATCACAACGCGATCACCATTAATTAAATTTTCCACTACGGTTTGTGTTGCTTGGATACTTGCCATTGCACCAAGGGTATTACCTACCTTAGTCATTGTTTGCCCGCGCACAGTCGCAATCCGTAATAACTCAGCTTCATCAAAAGCACCAGCCCAATGCAGTGCCGAAAGCTCTCCTAAACTGTGTCCAACGCTGACACTGGCTTCGATGCCAAATTTGTTTAAAACTCTTAGTCCTGCCATTGAAGCAGAGACGATTGCAGGTTGTGCTACTGCTGTTGCTGTGCCATCGCTATTCTGGGAAAGATTCGCCCACTGATACAGGTCTTGTACACACTCAAATCGTCGTTCCCATGCTCCACCATTAAAGTAAGTGGGAGATGCTTGCCCTGGAAACAAAAATCCGATTTGAGGTTTATCTATGGGTACTCCCAAAAACACACCCATACGACTGTCGAGTCGAACAGTGATTTCTTCTTTCAACCACGATTGCAAAATCTCTAATTGGGTTGTGAGTTCTTGGGGAGTTGATGTGACAATTGCTGCCCGTACTGGATGATTAGTCAGATTTCTTTCTAACTCAGCAGCTAAATCTGTTAACTCGGAATAAGATAACTTAGGTGCTAAAGTTAACAAATGCTCTACTTGTTGGAGCAAGCTAATTGCATCTTCAGCAGCTAATAAAAGCAGTTCAGCATCTTGTGCAGAAGACAATAATATGTGTTCTTGAGTACTAAGTGCTTGCCGCCTTGTGCCAATGCCTTCTAGTACAACATGGGTATTGATTCCACCAAAACCCATTGCACTGACTCCAGCGCGTAATTGGCTATTAGTAGTCCAAAGTTCACCGCAATTGAGTACGCGTAAAGTAGAACTCTGTTGAGCTAGTTGTGGATGAACCTGCGTACAGCTTGGCATGGGAGGCAAAATTTGTCTGTGGAGTGCCATAGTAGCTTTGATTAAGCCAGCAATGCCTGCGGCTGCTTTTGTATGACCGATGTTTGCTTTGATAGAGCTAATGACTGCCAAAGGAGTATCAATAGCTACTGATTGGCGAATTTGCGAGAGGACTTGAAGTTCTGTAGCATCACCAACTTTCGTGCCTGTGCCATGCCCTTCAAAATAAGCAACCGTTGCTGCATCAAAACCAGCCCGATGATAAGCACGATTTAATGCTAGAAGTTGCCCTTCTACTTCAGGACGTGTAATTCCGCCTTTCCCGTCTGACGAAATTCCCCAACCGCGAATCACAGCGTAAACTTGATGATGTTGCGCTATAGCATCGTCATAACGCATTAGCACTACAAAGCCACATCCTTCACCTGGCCAGAAACCATTAGAGCGAGTATCATACACGCGCATCTCATCAGATGCTAGTGCGCCTGCCTTGGCAAAGCCAATCAATTCAAATGGATCGAGGCTCAAATCGATACCACCGACAATGGCTACATCCAAGTCACCCACAACCAAGGCTGTACAAGCATTGGCAACAGCAAGCAATGAAGAACTACAGGCTCCGTCAACGGTATATCCACCACCTTTGAGGTCGTAATAGTTACAGATGCGTCCGGCAATGGTATTAGAGAGGTTGCCTGCTAAAGTCTCTTCACTGATTTCGGGAAAAGGAGCTTTGTAGGTTGCTTCTAATTCTTGTAAAAAGGCGGAACGCTGCTGAGGTGAAAAATCTGCTTTTGCTAATGTGGTGTCTACAACCCGATGTACATAAGGCCAGCGCAATCTTAATGTATTGGCTCGGGAAAATTCTCCTGTCAGGGTGTTACCGACTAGCACTCCCGTTCGCTCATTGGGTAAGATTTTATGTTGAATAAAACCAGCATCATTTAAAGCTTGAGTTGCCACATCTAAGGCTAACCAATGGACAAAATCAGCCGAACGAAATGTATTTCCTGCGACTCGAAAGCGAAGGCGATCAAATTCATAGCCCTCAATTAGAGCTGCTTGGGTTGCATAGGTGCTATCAACTGCGTTGCGGTCATCAGACCAGTAATCTTCTAGTGATAAACGCTCTGACGGGATACGCCGAAATGCTCGACGTTGAGCCAGTACATTTTCCCAAAGCTCAATTGGTGAACGAGCATCTGGAAATTGACAGGCCATTCCTATGATCGCGATCGCTCCTTTCATAGCTTATACCTCCACTGCTGTGGCTGATGCCGGAACTATGTTTACTGGTTCTTCCAGTTTGATCGTTGTTTGCACTTGCAGAACAATCCCGCGAACTGCACAGACAATAGTTAGAGCAAAGAAAAGTCCAAAGACAATATGGGAAACCATCAAAATTCCATAAGTTGCAGCAACTCCGGCTCCAAATAAAATTTGCTCTCTAGAATCAATGGGTGTTGTACCAGGGTCTGTCACCATGTAGAAAGTAAAGAGAATAAATGCTACACCTGTCATCGGTACTAATGCGGCAACAAGCGGTGTACTAAAAATCAAACTTCTCAGCCATGCTTGAATGACAAACCCAATCAACCACGCAGCAATCAAAGGTAATCGACGAGTAAAACGGGCGTTAAGGAACGTTCCTGTAATTACAATTAGTCCTGGTAATAACCAATCTCCGATTCCACTCAGATTCTCTGTAAATTGATAGGGTGGTGCAATTCCCACCCAAGGAAAGAGCAGCAGAGTTACAGTAATACCAAAGTTAGAGGGGTTGAAAAAATGGCGATTAGTTTTACCGGCAGCAGTTTGAAAGATAGCTTTTGAGCCGATCGCCACCGCAGATGCAAAGATAATAGGGAACAACTGCTCATTGGCATAAAGTAGCATTGCCACAGCTAGCCCGGTTATATGTGCAGGTAGCAGAAAATCAATAAATTTTTGTATTCCACCAAGAAAATTGGGGATACGCTGCTGTACTAAAGCTTCAACTACCTCTAGCAAAAGTTCCACGCTGTATGTAGTTGCTAACGCTACCAGGGGTTGCGCCCAGGATTGCTCAAACCCTAGAAATGAATGCCCCAATAGGTTAAGGAGTGTAATAGCGATCGCAAACCGTCGCAATCCCCCTAAGCGATTTGCTTTACTCCAAATAACTGTTGTCGTCATTAAGCCTCCTCTTTGGATAATCCACTCAGCAGCACGGTATGCCAACCCGGTTTTACACGTACGGTTTTTTCACGAATTCGTCCATTTAGATCCCGCCAGCGCAAATCGACTTGAATCTGAGTTTGCGGCGATAACTCACCCAAACCAAAATGTAGGTCGGGACTACGATCGCCAGAATGACCATTTCCACCATCTACCTGAGCAACTAACCGCCGACCATTCGCTAGATGAACGGTTGCAGTCGCACCAATGGCTGGCTGTCCAATTACCTCTATTCCAGGATGACCAGAACGTACAATCGCATCAGTTAATGTTGTTGAACCAAGTTCGCGGAGCAGGTGAAGACCTAAAAATGCCCCAGCTTTATAACTATTGTTTTGGTAGAAATAAGACGTTTCCCACTGATTGGCTGTGGCAAAATCCAAATCTCCATCACCATCTACATCGGCTGTCGCAATACCTCGACTAACTTCTGTAGTGTCAATTCCTAAGTCTTTAGCCAAGTCATAGTAGCGGCCATTTTCTGCCATGACAAAAAATGGATTGTGTTGATGGCCGCTTAAATCATCACCAGATTGTAAACGAGGCCAAAAACGAGAATCTCTTAAAAGGTCATCGTTTCCCATTGCTAGCTCGTGCAACTCTGGCCAGCGATTGACTGTCCCTTTGAGAAAGCCTGTTGCTTGCAATGCTTCTAGAGTCCCATCATTATCAAAATCGCCAAACTTTGATTCCCAACCCCAGCCACTACGAGATACACCCATTGGTTCACTGCGGTCAATATAGGGGGCAATACCTTGCTGCATAGACTCAGTTTTGCCCGTGCTGGTAAAGAGGAAGTGGCTCTCTTCTAGAGCATATTCAGAGCCAATGTTGCTGACATAAATATCGAGTAAGCCATCATTGTTGACATCGCCAAAATCAACCCCCATTCCTTTAAAACTGTCACGACCAAGAACTTTTGATCTCGGAGTGGTGAGGCCTCTTTTTCCTTCTAGGAGGGTAAAACGCAGTTCCCCTGGTTGGGAGCGATTGTACAACAGGCGATCGGGGCCAAAATCATTAGCAAAGTAAACTTCTGGTAGTAAATCTCCATCTAGATCTGCGGCTCCAATAGCTAAAGTCCAACCATGTTTGATTGACTCATCGAGAACATCTTCAGCTTCTCGAAATTTTACTGTTGGCTCTTTTTCTGTTGTGGCTCCTGTCCACAAGAAAAATCGGCTACTCCCACCGTTATTAGCTCTACTCATTGAATGTTGCATTTGTTCACGCCCAGAGGCACTAATATCTAAAATTCGCGCCTCATCTTGGTGGTAATTACCAATGATTAAGTCAGTATGTCCATCCCCATCTAAATCGGCAAGAGTAGCAGCATTAGTAAACCATCGTCCGCCGTCTGGTACAAGTTCGCGTTCTATGTAGCGATCGCTGGATAACTCCACTTGCTTTTTATCTACTGCTTGTTTTTGCAGATATGCGATCGGTGTTCGTCCCCAGTAATAGGCAAGGATATCAATCAATCCATCCTCATTTAAATCCCCAGGCAAACAGCCCATCGGAGCCATTGTTGTGTGATCGTAGGGAAGTGAGATTGGCTCTAGAGTAAAAGGCTGATAGCGATTGAGTGTTTTAGGAACTGGTGCAATAATAATCTGATTAATTCTTGTATCTATATAACAAACATCATTAGATAATCCATCTTTATCCAGATCGTTTAATGCTATGGATGCTCCTACAGAAGAAGTCCAAGCTGAATGACGGTTTAAACTCGGATGAACTGCTCGTTTAGTATCAGATGAGTAACCTATTAACTCTGGTAAGGCTACTCGCGCAAAATTAAAGTGGCTAGCGAGTGCGTTGCGCTCTACATCAGATAACTCTGGTAATCGTACCAGCCAGAATAATACAAAAATTAAAAAACTCGCCACTAGGCGCTTGGCTTGTTGCTGTATAAAAGTTATCCAGAACTTCATACTTAAACCTCCTGGGTAAATTGAGCCTGAATTCGGCTTCGCCAAACCTCATACATTGGTTCGCTACTATTTGGGAATATTTGTGCCTTAGCAGCATCAGTAATTTCCGCAGCACTAGCAGCAGACAAACCGCACAGAATCTCACAAGCAAGCTCTGTATGCTTGGCTGGGTTCCTAGCCCGCTGACGCGCCTTAGCAGCAAAGGCTGCTCCTTGGGCTAATTGAGGCTGATAAGATTTTGCTACTTCTCGTAAAGATTTTATTGCCCAAACGTCTACACCACCAGCATAAGCACAGGCAAGACCTACACCACTCCAAAGATCTGCATGGCGCTTTTGGGAGAAGTTAGTAATAGCTTCACAGATTTGGTCAATATCAGCGCCTTTAACAAACCAGAGACTTCTACCTAATCCTTGATCAAAAACTCGATAAGCATACCCCGAAATCGCTTTGGGAACCTGTTGATTTTCTATAGATTGAGGCCAATGAAAGTAACCTTGATGAAAACCATATCCATCGATCGCCAACCAACCTAATAGAGGATCTAATTGCTGTAAAGCTTTTTCAATTCCTCGATTTAGCCTAGCTAAAACCCAACCAACACCGACATATACCATGTATATATGAGATGAGCCAAAGCCTTCTAAATATAATTGCAGCCGCTTTTTATTCCACGGAGTTATTATATCTAATAAAGCTAAACCCATTCCTGCACCTTCAAAAGCAAATCCACGAAGTTCTAATTCCACCTGATTTAGCTCAAACTCTAGAGTTTTTAAACCTTCATCTTTAATAGCTGCATGATAGCCCAGGAGAAACGTCTGTCCTACTGTTTCTAAATGTTTTTCGCTCTGACTGTTATTTTTATAAAATCCCCGCCTATCAAAATTAGTCTCTGTGGGGGAAATTTTTAAACTTTCTTTAAGTAATTGCTGCAAAAGTTTCACTAGTCTTATTCCTAATTTTTGTTATTAGGCTATGGTTTATAGCTGATTTTAATACATAAAAATTTGTTTTTGATGAATTAAGCTAACTTTTTAAAATTCTAGCTCTTGATAAACTTAATTTAAATAATAATCTCACTTTTATTAATAAGAAGCAATAGCAATTCAGTGGAAATTTAAGAGGACAGTTAAGACAGTTAAGACATTTAAGACATTTAAGACATTTAAGAGGACAGTTAAGATATTTAAGGAGACAGTAAAAAGATTCAAAAAAGTGAATGAATAATAATTACTAATTGTAAATTATTAACTACCTAGAGAATAAAGGTTTAAAAAAGTGAATGAATAATAATTACTAATTACAATACCTTAGCCAAAATAAAAGGGTGAAGAGAGAGGGCGCTCTGTAGTAGAGTTATTGTCTTCCCAAACGACAAATCAAAAGCCACAATCAACCCATGCCCGACATCTTATCACTCCTGCAATGCCTCCTGCCGCAGATAAACGCTACGACGATGCGTCCTGGAGTTTGGACTAATTTGGATCCAACCAGCAATTAAGATAACAGCAAGACAAAGTTACCCAACTTCTTGGAGAAACTGAGTCAAGTTGAATCATGAGAAAATCAGCCGAAACTAAGCAGCAGTTGAGTCAGCTTTGTTAAGTGATTCTTCGGTTTTGGGTTTTTTAGATGCGCGTTTTTTGACAGTGGGATAAGTTGGACGAGGGGATGGTTGATGTCCTGGGATGCGACCAGGTGATTTACCACGGGTTTTGGGGGGTTCGGCAGGAGTGCCAATAGCAGCTAAAATGAGGGGAAATGCTTGTGCCACACGTCCTGGAGATAGTTTATCTTGAGTTGGCTGCCAAGGCAATGGGGAATCAATACAAGCAACTCTAGCGAGCCAGAGTTGCCAAGTTAGTAGGGGCATTAGGTCACTCCATCGCTCTGCTGCCTGAGTAGAACTCAATTGAGGTTGTGTCCAATGTAACCTTTGCTTGGCAAATCGATACCAATGTTCTAGAGCGAAACGGCGTAAGTATTTGTGCCAGAGTTCATCTATGGTGCTGACAACATCTTCTAAAACGTTCATAACTATCCACAACAGAGCTTTAGACCACGGAAATCTCAGTGCTAAAGATTGGCAGATTCCCATAAGCAAAGTAGCTATGAGTACGCCAGAGACAGAAAGGGCGATCGCCCCAGCATTATTCCAAAGGCTTGTTTGAACAACATTACCATTAGCTTGACTGACTGGCCCGGCAACATGAGTGTAAGTCAAAATAGTTATGGCTACTGCAATTCCAGCCCAGCCGATAGCAGTTGCTCCTATCCACCAGCGCGATCGCTCAAACCACCCCTGCAAAACAAACCATTGAAATGCGCCAATTACTGCACCAGCAACCACAGCACCAGCAATCGCGCAGCCTAGCAGTATATAACCGATTGCCCCTTGGGTATTAGCTCCTGGTAATGGCAGTAAAGGGATGAATATATCCATTAAAGGAACAGCTACAAATGCTGCTCCAGTACCAATACATCCACCAACAATAAAACCAATTACTGTTGAGAGCATCCACCGTCCCCATGCTGCTAGCCTAAAATCACTGGTGTTAGCCACTGTTTAACTCCCATTAGCTTGCAAGGAACATCGTTTCAACTACACTTTAGATGTAAATAATTTCAATCTGCTAGTGCTAAATGTGCGAGATATTTAGCAAGCAAAGCGGGAAATAACCTGGAGAAGACTAAAACCTATACTTTGCGTTCGCAACGAATGGCACTGCCTAATTTTCCACAAAATATTACTTCGTCAAAAGAACTTCTTTAAGCTAGTGTCCGAATTGTTGCCAAATTTGATACCTGATCTAACATTCACAGTTCTGGAACTTACAAGGACGCTATTAAATCAATTAAAACAGTTATATGATTTCGTTTTTGTTTGTTGCTCAATTACTTTACGAAAGAACCGCAAATAGATGAACCAGTCAAAGCCTAAATATCGAAAACTAAGCAGCCTTAGCTTTGTATTAGTTGCGCTGGTGTGCTGTGGTTATAGCATTTTCCAAACTTCATCAATAGCAAGTTTTAGTGCAGCTTATGGAAGTTCACCTGCTTCTAACAAAGCTAGTACACTCAAAGCTAACTCCTTCTTGTATCGAAAAATAGAGGGGTTTGGGCTAAATATGTACGTGGTACAATTATCAAATACTAGCAAGCCTCAAGAGATTCGTTTTCAAGCCCCATACACTCATCAAATGTGGCTTGGGGCAGATGGCTCAGGACGTATTCAGCGAACAGACGGTAAACCAGAGTTTTTGAGCGCTCAAGACCGTGTTATTTGGGAAGCGGCTGGTAAACCAAAGTTATCATCAAGAAGCTTCACGATAGATCATAAAGCAGGTGAACTCAGTGACCCGACAGTGCTACCTTTGGATATAACTGCACTGGCACAGACGATCCGTAATCGGGCAAAACAGAATAATATTCCGATTGAAGGAGCGATGTTTGATGAAACTTTAAGTATTTTGGTGACGCTGCAAACAAAAGCAGAGCTACGCCGACCATTGTTTGAAGTAATGGCAAACATTCCAGGAGTTAAACGCAGCGAGAATGTTACAGATCCCCAAGGACGAGCAGGTATAAGTTTGAGCTACACTGACACCCAGGCTGGAAAACAAACCCGTGTGATTTTTGAGCCGCAAACGTATGACGTGTTAAGTGATGAGATAGTTTTGCTAAAGCGAGTACCAGAGTTAAATGTTTCAACCCCATTTGTACTAAGTTGGACAACATATTCTGTTCCCAAAGCAGTAGCTTCAACTAGTGACGTACCTTAAATATGATTATCAAAGCGATGGGACGATAGTTGCAAGGGGCAAATTAAAGGCGGATTAGCTTACCACAAGCAAACTATAGAATCCATTTGGGATCTTTAACGACGAGCTAAGATCAAAAATAAATGCCATATTCCAGTAGCTTAAACGACAAAGAGTGGGAATTCATAGAGCCATTACTGCCCCAAAAGAAGAAAACCAAAC
>JAESGN010000283.1_pt1:0-37500 | contig 71699 bp, 49 predicted proteins | sample 9269731 | NCBI WGS metagenome assembly JAESGN01 (sample SAMN15720683, study PRJNA650826) | algae metagenome | isolation source: Mojavia pulchra JT2-VF2 and co-occurring heterotrophs from desert soil | place: USA: Cadiz Valley, Joshua Tree National Park, CA | collected 1998-06-08
TCATCGCCGTGTTGGCCTCGGTCTGGAAGTGCCAGAAGCTGCAGGCCTTGCCGGTCATCTCGGGATCGATCGACGAGTGGTTGAGCACCAGCAGTTCCTTGCCCGGGTTGCGCTGGTTCCAGCGCGCCACCGCCTGCACCAGCGCCGTCACCACCGAGGAGCCCGAGCCGCCGGTCACGATGGCCTTCGCGCCCTGGTCGATCGCGGCCTGCAGCGCGCTCTGGCTCTCCTGCGCCGAGAGCTTGCTGTCGAACTGCAGCAGCTGCAGCTTCGTGCCGCCGAGCACGCCGCCCTTCGCGTTGATCTCCTCGATCGCGTACTGCGTGTGCATCAGCATCAGCTCGCCGACGTTGGCGAAGGGACCCGAGAGCGGGTCGATGTAGGCGAGTTTGTAGGTCTGCTGGGCCTGCGCGGTGCCGGCGGCACCGGTGGCGATCAGGCAGGCGAGCGCGATCCGCGCCAGGGGCGCCGGGTGGAACTTCATGGTGTGTCTCCTGGGATGGGTGGTCAGTGGCCGATGCGCAGACCGATCACGCGGCTCGCGAGCTTCGTGAGCTCGGCCACCACTTCGTCGGGCGAGAGCCGTCCGCCCGGGCGGTACCAGCTGTAGAGGAAGCCCGGCAGGCTGCAGGCCGCGAGCGCGGTGATCTTGGTCTCGTCGAAATCGAGGTCGCCGTCGCGCCGCGCCTGTTCGAGCAGCGGGCACAGCAGGTCGTAGAAGTGGTGCGCGAGCTTCTTCTGCGCGGCCAGGTATTCGGGCCGGTAGACCTGCGGTTCGCGGTACGGGAAGAAGGCGGCGGGGTGATGCGCGACGGTGGCGCGGATCAGCCGCTCGATGCCCTCGAGCACCTTCTCGCTGGCGCGGCGCGGATCGTCGGCCGCGAAGTCGAGCGCGGTGAAGCAGTCGACCGCGGGGCGCCAGGAGATGGTCTCGAAGATCTCCTGCTTGTCGCGGAAGTAGTAATAGACGAAGGGCTTCGTGACGCCGAGCGCGCGCACGATCTGCGCCATGGTGGTGTTGGCGTAGCCCTGTGCCGCGAACAGCTGCGTGGCGGCCTGCAGGATGCGCTCGCGCTGCAGGTCGGTGCCCTGCGTGGCGGCGCGCTGGCGGCCGGTGCCCTGCGGCAGGTCGGGGCGCGCCGAGGGGGTCGCGGCCTCTGTCGCATGCGCCTCGTGCATGCCCTGCATGCCTGGCGCGCGTGGAGGATCGTCCTGCTCCGCGCGCGCCTTGCGCCCAGAGGGTTTGTGCCGTGTCGCGGAAGTTATACCCATGGGTAGGATTGTTCGTGCACCATCCGGCGATGGCAAGCGCCCGCCAGGCGCGAGCGGCTATCGATAACCCTGAGAAAGTGACGCCATGGAGACAACCGACGAACCCTTGCTGCGCGCGCTCCCGCCGCGCGCGCAACAACCGCTGCACGACTACCTGCGCGCCCATGCGCGCGAGCGCGGCGAGCATCCGGCCTGCCACTGGTACGGCCATGCGATGAGCTGGCGCGAACTGGACCGCGCGAGCGATGCCTTCGCCGCGCGGCTGCAGGCCCTGGGCGTGGCCAAGGGCGAGCCGGTGGTGCTGTTCCTCAACAACTGCCCGCAGTACCTGGTGGCGCACTTCGGCATCCAGAAGATCGGCGCCATCGTCTGCCCCAGCGGCCCGCTCAACAAGGAGCACGAGCTCGCCTACCAGGTCAACGACCTGAAGGCGCGCGTGATCGTCGCGGCCGCGCCGCTGCTGCCGGTGGTCGAGAAGGTGAAGCCCGGCAGCGCGCTCGAACACGTGTTCGTCGTGCACTACGCCGACCTCTTGCCCAAGACGCCTGAGACGCCCGCGCTCGACCTGCCGGCCGAACTCGCGGCCGAGCGCAACACCGAACGCACGATGCCCGCGGGCTGCGAGGACTTCCTCGCCGTCATGAACGCCGATGCGAAGCCGCAGCCGGTGGCGATCGCCATGGACGACGTCGCGCTCATGACCTACACCTCGGGCACCACCGGTCTGCCCAAGGGCGCGATGCTCAGCTACGGCAATGCGCTGTTCAAGACCCGCGCCGCGGCCGACTGCAACGGTGTCGGGCCCGACGACGTGCTGCTGTCGATCGCGCCGCTCTATCACATCGCCGGCATGCTGATGGGCGTCAACGTGCCGGTGCTCACGGGCGCGGCCTCGGTGCTGCTGCACCGCTTCGATCCGCGCGCGGCGCTGCAGGCCATCGCGCGCCACCGCGTGAGCTGGTGGTACAGCATCGCGCCGATGAACGTGGCCTGCATGCAGCTGCCCGACATCGCGGGCTTCGACCTCGCGAGCCTGCGCATGAACCCGGTCACCAGCTTCGGCATCGCCTTCACCGAGCCGCTGGCCGCGCAGTGGCGTTCGCATGCGCCGAACTGCACCTCCTTCGAAGCCGCCTACGGCCTGAGCGAAACCCACACCTGCGATACCTACACGCCGCGCCATGCGCCGCGCTGGGGCACGCAGGGCGTGGCGGTGCCGGGCGTGACGATCCGCATCGTCAACACGGAAACGCAGGCCGACATGCCCACCGGCGAGGTCGGCGAGATCGTGCTGACCAGCCCGGGCTCGTTCAAGGGCTACTGGAACAAGCCCGAGGCCACGGCCGCCACGCTGCGCGACGGCTGGGTGCACACGGGCGACATGGGCAAGCTCGATGCCGACGGCTACCTCAGCTTCATCGGCCGCTTCAAGGAGATGATCAAGGTCTCGGGCTACAGCGTGTTCCCCGAGGAGGTCGAGACCATCCTGATCAAGCATCCGGCCGTGGCGCAGGCTGCCGTGATCGCGCAGCCCGATCCCGAGAAGGGCGAGGTGGTCAAGGCCTTCGTGGTGCGCAAGCCCGGCGCCGAGATCGCGGCCGAGGCACTGATCGCCTGGTCGCGCGAGAACATGGCGAGCTACAAGGCGCCGCGCTTCGTGAGCTTCATCGACGCATTGCCCACCACCGGCGCCGGCAAGGTGCTGCGCCGGCTGCTCAAAGACAAGAACTGAAAGACCCCGCGTGTTTTCCAAAGTCCTGATTGCCAACCGCGGCGAGATCGCCGTGCGCCTGGTGCGCGCCCTGCGCGACCTCGGCATCGCCAGCGTGGCCGTGCATGCGCGCGACGACGCCTCGGCCCTCCACGTGCAGCTGGCCGACGTGGCGCTCGCGCTCGACGCGACCGGGCCCGCGGCCTACCTCGACATCGGCGCGCTGGTCGCGGCCGCGAAGGCGCAGGGCTGCGACGCGGTGCATCCGGGCTACGGCTTCCTCAGCGAGCGCGCCGACTTCGCGCAGGCCTGCGCCGATGCGGGCCTGGTCTTCATCGGGCCCACGCCCGAGCAGCTCGCCCTGTTCGGCGACAAGGCGCGCGCGCGCGAACTGGCCACGCGCTGCGAGGTGCCCGTGATGCCCGGCAGCGCGGGCGCGGTGACGCTCGCGCAGGCGCAGACCTTCTTCGCCGAGCAGCAGGCGCAGGGCGCGGGCGTGATGGTCAAGGCCATCGGCGGCGGCGGCGGGCGCGGCATGCGCGCGGTGCTCGAGGCCGGCGAGCTGGCCGAGGCGCATGCGCGCTGCATGTCGGAAGCGCGCGCGGCCTTCGGCATCGAGGGCGTGTACGTCGAGCGGCTGATGCGCGATGCGCGCCACATCGAGGTGCAGGTGCTCGGCGACGGCAAGGCCGTGGCCAGTCTCGGCGAGCGCGAGTGCACCCTGCAGCGGCGCTTCCAGAAGCTGGTGGAGATCGCGCCCAGTCCCTCGCTGCCCGAGGCGCTGCGCGCGCAGCTCACGCAGGCCGCGCTGCGCATGGCCCGGGCCGTGGGCTATCGCGGGCTCGGCACCTTCGAGTTCCTGGTCGACGCGGCCTCGGCCACGCTGCCCTTTGTCTTCATCGAGGCCAATCCGCGGCTGCAGGTCGAGCACACGGTGACCGAGGCCGTGACCGGGCTCGACCTGGTGCAGCTGCAGATCGCGGTGGCGGCCGGTGAGTCGCTGGCCGCGCTCGGCATCGAGGCCGACCGCACCGCGGCGCAGCGCGGCTTCGCGCTGCAGTGGCGCATCAATGCCGAGACCCTCGATGCGCAGGGCCAGGCGCGGCCCTCGGGCGGCACGCTCGCGCGCTTCGAGCTGCCCGCCGGGCCCGGCGTGCGCGTCGACACGCACGGCTATGCGGGCCTGGCGCCCTCGCCGCACTACGACACGCTGCTGGCCAAGCTGATCGTGCATGCGCCTTCGGCGCGCTTCGCCGATGCACTGCGCCGCTCGCTGCGCGCGCTCGACGAGTGCCGCATCGAGGGCATCGCCACCAACCTGCCGCTGCTGCGCGCGATCGCCGCGCGGCCCGAGTTCGCGACGCAGGCGGTGCACACGCGCTTCGTCGAGGCGCACCTGGGCGACCTGCTGGCGGCCGCAACGGCGTTCGAGAAACGCGCGAAGGAGATCGCGCCGGTCGTCGCGCAGGTCGCAACTCCCGAGATCGATGACGTGGACGACGGCCTCACGGTCAAGGCCCCGATGCCCGCGAAGCTGGTGCAGTTCGAGGTCGCGGTCGGCGACGTGCTGCCCGCGGGCGCGCAGCTCGGCGTGCTCGAGGCCATGAAGATGGAACACCTGCTGCACGCGCCCACCGCGGGCCGCGTGGTGGCGCTGCTGGCCGCGCCCGGCGACTACCTGGTCGAGGGCCAGTCGCTGCTGCGGCTGGAGGCGGTCGACGCGCAGGCCGTGCACAACGAGGCGCGCGCCGAGCACGACCTCGACGCGATCCGGCCCGACCTGAAGAAGGTCATCGACCGCCATGCGTTCACGCTCGACGAGAACCGCCGGGCCGCCGTCGACAAGCGCCATGCGCAGGGCGGGCGCACCGCGCGCGAGAACATCGCCGACCTCTGCGACAGCGCGTCCGATCCCGGCAACTTCATCGAGTACGGCGCGCTCGCCATCGCGGCGCAGACGCGCCGCCGCACGCTCGAGGATCTGGTCGCCAACACGCCGGCCGACGGCATGGTGACCGGCATCGGCAGCATCAACGCGAGGCAGTTCGGCCCCGAGAAGTCGCGCTGCGCCGTGCTGGCCTACGACTACACGGTGCTGGCCGGCACGCAGGGCATGCGCAACCACCACAAGACCGACCGGCTGCTCGCGGTGGCGCACCAGCTGCGGCTGCCGGTGGTGCTGTTCGCCGAGGGCGGCGGCGGCCGGCCCGGCGATACCGACATGCCAATCGTGGCGGGCCTCAACAACCACACCTTCAGCCAGTTCGCCGCGCTCTCGGGCAAGGTGCCGGTGGTCGGCATCGTGCATGGCCGCTGCTTCGCGGGCAACGCGGCGCTGCTGGGCTGTGCCGACGTGATCATCGCCACGAAGGGCAGCAACATCGGCATGAGCGGCCCCGCGATGATCGAGGGCGGCGGCCTCGGCAGCTTCGCGCCCGAGCAGATCGGGCCGAGCAGCGTGCAGTCGCGCAACGGCGTGATCGACATCCTGGTGGAGGACGAGGCCGCGGCGGTCGCGGCCGCGAAGCAGTACCTGTCGTACTTCCAGGGGCCGGTCGCCGACTGGCAGTGCGCCGACCCGCGCGCCTTGCGCCACGTGGTGCCCGAGAACCGGCTGCGCGTGTACGACGTGCGCGCCGCGATGCGCGGCGTGGCCGACACCGGCTCGCTGCTCGAGCTGCGCGCGGGCTTCGGCGCGGGCATCGTGACGGCGCTCGCGCGCATCGAGGGCAGGCCCGTCGGGTTGATGGCCAACAACCCGCACCACCTGGGCGGCGCGATCGACGTGGAGGCGGCCGACAAGTCGGCGCGCTTCATGCAGCTGTGCAATGCGCATGGCCTGCCGATCGTCTCGCTGTGCGACACGCCGGGCTTCATGGTCGGCCCCGAGATCGAGGCGCAGGCGCAGGTGCGCCATGTCTGCCGCATGTTCATGGTGGCCTCGCACCTGCGCGTGCCCTTCTTCGCGGTGGTGCTGCGCAAGGGCTACGGCCTGGGCGCGCAGGCGATGACGGCCGGCGGCTTCGACGCGCCGGTGTTCACCGTGGCCTGGCCCACGGGCGAGTTCGGCGCGATGGGGCTCGAGGGCGCGGTGCGGCTGGGCTTCCGCAAGGAGCTGGCCGCGGCGGCCGAAGGGGCCGAGCGCGACGCGCTGTTCAAGCAGCTGGTGGCGCAGCAGTACGAGAACGGCGAGGCGATCCACATGGCGCAGACGCTGGAGATCGACGCCGTGATCGATCCCGCGCAGACGCGCGACTGGCTGGTGCGCGGGCTGGCCTCGGCCGCCGGGCGGCGCGAGGAGGCGGTCGCGCCCTACGTCGACACCTGGTAACCCGCGCGCAGACCTTGTCACGCGCAGTGACAAGGCGGCTCCGTACACTCTGGCGCTTTCGCCCGAGGAGCATGACGCTGGTTTCACATGGATTCGCCGGGATCGGCGCCAGGCTTGCGGCGGGCACGCTGTGCCTGGCGCTGCTCGCCACCGCCGCCTGCGCGGCGCCGTCGGGGGATGCCCCGGCATCTTCCGCCTCCGCGCCGGCCTCGCATTCGCCGGTGGCGGCCGACCACTGGGTCGGCAGCTGGGCCTCGGCGCCGCTGGACTTCCGCCAGATCTCGCCGCTGGGCACGCCGCCGCCGGTCGCGCCCGACGACCGCGCCTTCCCCGGCCTCACCTTGCGCCAGCAGCTGCAGCCCAGCGTGGGCGGCGAGCGGCTGCGCGTGCGTTTCTCCAACCGCTTCGGCACGGCGCCACTGGGCGTGACGGCCGCGAGCGTGGCGCGCGGCACGGGCGGCGGCGCGATCTCGCCGTCCTCGCTGCGCGCGCTGCGCTTCGACGGCCGGCCGGGCATCGTCATCGCGCCCGGCGCCGAGGCCTGGAGCGACGGCGTCGACTTCGCGGTCGAGGCCGGGCAGACGCTGGTGGTCAGCAGCTACTACGAGCGCTCCACGCCGCTGTCGACGGTGCACCTGCAGCCGAGCAACGCCACCTGGATGTCGAACGGCAACGCGGTGGCGGCGGCGCGGCTGCCCGAGGTGCAGCGGGTGCCGGTCAACGCCTTCGTGACGGGCGTGGACGTCTGGGCCCCGCGCGCGATCCGCACCGTGGTGGCCTTCGGCGATTCGATCACCGCGGGCGGGCTCGACGGCGAGGGCGGCGGCAATTCGTACCCGCAGCAGCTCGCGACGCTGCTGCGCAAGGGACCGGGTTCGGCGCGCGAGGTGGCGGTGCTCAACGTCGGCATCGGCGGCAACCGGCTGCTCTACGGCGGCGCGGGTCGCAGCGGCCTCGCGCGCTTCGGCGACGACGTGCTGGGCCAGAGCGGCGTCACGCACGTGATCGTGCTGATGGGCACCAACGACATCGGCCGCACCGCCTTCATCGGGCTGCCGGGGCAGGCCGTGCCGGCCGGCGAGATCCCCACGCCCGAGCAGCTCGAGGCCGGGCTGCAGCAGCTCGTGCGGCAGGCGCGCGAGCGCGGGCTCAAGGTGCTGCTGGGCACCATCCCGCCGTTCAAGGGTTCGTCGTACTGGAACGAGCACACCGAGGCGCTGCGCGGCGCGGTCAATCGCTGGATCCGTGGCCGCCAGGACGTGGACGCGGTGGCCGACTTCGATGCCGCGCTGCGCGATCCCGCGCAGCCGCTGGCGCTGCTGCCGGCCTACGACAGCGGCGACCACCTGCATCCCAACGCCGCGGGCTTCACGGCCATGGCCGGCGCGGTCGATCTGCAGGAATTGCGGGAATAGGCCTACGCGCGTCGGCCGCCGCCTGCAGGCGGCGCGCCGGGCGGCGCGTCACAGCTCTACACAAGATTTCGCGTGGCGCTTACAGGCGGTTCACAAGGCACCGGCAGCATGAAGGCTCCTCCAACAACTCATGGAGCCTAGCCATGAAGAAACTCGCAGCCATCGCTTTTTCCGTTGCCGCCACCTCGCTGTTCTCGGTGGGCGCGCTCACGCTGCCGACGGCCGCCCAGGCGCAGCCGGTGGTGACCATCCAGGTGCCGCCGCCGCCGCCGCGCTACGAGCGCGTGCCGCCGCCGCGCCGCGGCTATGTCTGGGCCCCGGGCCACTACGAGTGGCGTGGCGGCCGCCATGTGTGGATCGGCGGCGTCTGGGTGCGCGCCCGCCCGGGCTATGCCTACCGCGCGCCCGAATGGCGCCAGGACGGCGGCCGCTGGGTCTACAGCTCGGGTCGCTGGGACCGCGACGGCGACGGCGTGCCGAACCGCTACGACCGTCGGCCGAACAATCCGAATCGCAACTGACGCGGCCGGCACGAAAAAGCCCCCGGGCGGCCTGCATGGGCCGCGCCGGGGGCTTTTGCTTTCGGGCCGGCGCCCGCTCAGCGGAACACGACGGTGCGATGCCCGTTGAGCAGCACGCGGTGCTCGCTGTGCCACTTCACCGCGCGCGCCAGCACCTGGCTCTCGGTGTCGCGGCCGCGGGCCGTGAGGTCCTCGACGGTGTCGGTGTGGTCGGCGCGCGCCACGTCCTGCTCGATGATCGGGCCCTCGTCGAGGTCGGCCGTCACGTAGTGGGCGGTGGCGCCGATCAGCTTCACGCCGCGGTCGTGCGCCTGGTAGTAGGGCTTGGCGCCCTTGAAGCTCGGCAGGAACGAGTGGTGGATGTTGATCGCGCGGCCGGCCAGGCTCTGGCACAGGCCGTTGCTGAGGATTTGCATGTAGCGCGCCAGCACCACGAGCTCGGCGCCCTCGGCCTCGATGATCTCGAGCTGCTTGGCCTCGGCCTGCGCCTTGGTCGCGGCCGTCACCGGGATGTGGTGGAAGGGCACGTTGTAGCTGGCGGCCAGCTGGTAGAAGTCGCGGTGGTTCGAGACGATCGCGCGCACGTCGATGGCCAGGAGGCCGCTCTTCCAGCGGAACAGCAGGTCGTTGAGGCAGTGGCCTTCCTTGCTGACCAGGATCACCGTCTTCATCGGCTGGGCGGCGGCCTGCAGCTGCAGGGTCATGCCGAAGCCCTGGGCGAAGGCGGCGAGCTGCTCGCGCAGCGCGGCCTCGCCGTGCTCGGCGCAGGCGAAGCGCACGCGCATGAAGAACAGGCCCGTGTCGTGGTCGTTGTACTGGGCGGCCTCTTCGATGTTGCCGCCGCGCTCCAGCAGGAAGCCCGAGACGGCATGCACGATGCCCGTGCGGTCCGGGCAGGAGAGGGTGAGGATGTAGGCAGGGGTGGTGGTCATGGTCAGGGGCGTGATTGTCGCAGGGGTGCCAGAATGCCGTTCTCCCCGTCCGCCACGTCCCTTTTTCCCGGGGCGCCGGCCGTTCGGCGACGGGGCCTTCCACATCCCGACGAGACACACAGGAGCACGCGCATGGCCTACCAGGACTTCAACATGGACAACCAGTGGTTGCCCTTCACCCCGAACCGCCACTTCAAGAAGGACCCGCGGGTCTTCGTGGCGGCCGACGGGATGGAGTTCACCACCCACGACGGCCGCAAGGTGATCGACGGCATCTCGTCGCTGTGGTGCGTGGGCGCGGGCCACAACCGCAAGCCGATCAACGAGGCGATCAAGCAGCAGCTCGACACGCTCGACTACGCCACCGCCTTCCAGATCAGCAACGACAAGGCCTTCCGCGCGGCCGAGATGATCGCCGCGCTGGCCCCCGGCGACCTCAACAAGGTGCTGTTCTGCAACTCCGGCAGCGAGGCCGCCGACACCTCGATGAAGGTGGCGCTGGCCTACCACCGCGCACGCGGCGAGGGCCACCGCAACGTCTTCATCGGCCGCGAGCGCGGCTACCACGGCGTGGGCTTCGGCGGCATGTCGGTGGGCGGCATCCCGGGCAACCGCAAGGTGTTCGGCTCGGCCTTCCTGCCGCGCGTGGACCACATGCGCTTCATCCACGACCCGGTCAACAACGCCTACATCCACAACCAGGAACCGGTGTGGGCCGAGGACCCGCTGGTCGAGCTCGAGACCCGCATCCTGCCGCTGCACGACCCGAGCAACGTGGCCGCGATCATCGTCGAGCCGGTGGCCGGCTCGGCCGGCTGGTACCTGCCGCCGCAGGGCTACCTCAAGCGCCTGCGCGAGATCTGCGACAAGCACGGCATCCTCCTGATCTTCGACGAGGTCATCACGGGCTTCGGCCGCATGGGCACCAACTTCGCGTCGGACTACTTCGGCGTGGTGCCCGACATGCTGAACTTCGCCAAGTGCGTGACCAACGGCGTGATCCCGCTGGGCGGCGTGATCTGCCGCGACAAGCTCTACGACGCGATGATGAAGACCGACGCGCCCGAGCACGTGGTCGAGTTCTTCCACGGCTACACCTACTCGGGCCACCCGGTGGCCTGCGCGGCGGCGATCGCCACGCTCGAGCTGTTCGAGAAGGAAAGCCTGTTCCCGCGCGCCGGCGAGATGGGCAAGCTCCTGGGCGACGCCTTCCACGGCACCTTCAAGGGCCTGCCCAACGTGATCGGCATCCGCAGCCTCGGCCTGGCCGCGGCGGTCGAGCTGGCGCCGATCGCGGGCGCGCCCGGCAAGCGCGCCTACGACGTGTTCCTCGACTGCTTCCACAAGGGTTCGCTGGTGCGGCCCGCGGGCGACGTGCTGGTGATCGCGCCGCCGTACATCGTCGAGAAGTCGCACATCGACACGCTGGTGAACACGCTGGCGGATTCGATCAAGGCGCACGCCTGATCCTGGTCTTTCCTGCGGCCCGCAACGGGCCGCGGACGCACCCCCGCCACGGGGGCGCGCCCCCCCCGATCGGCACCCTGCGAGGTGCACAAGATCGGGGCGACCGCACTGTCCGGCCATCCAGTGCTCACCACTGGTTTGTACTCATAGGTACTACTGGTTTCCGGAATAGCCAGCTTGGTGGCCCGATCCATAGCATTCTCTTTACAAAGAAGTAGCACTTTTCGTTTAAGTGTTCTTCCTCCTGAAAGGAGAGCTGCCATGCCTCGTGCAATCCGTGCCGCCGTGTCCCGGTGTCCCGATCTCCGCCGTGGTGCGCGCTGGGCCGCCACGGTGCACGTGGGCCTGATGGTGGCGCTGCTGCTGGTGGCGGCGCCGCGCGCGCAGGCCAACAACGTCGGCGAGAACGCCGCCTGGCAGTTCCAGACCAGCACCGACAAGGTCAACCAGGCCGCGGTGCAGGACATGGTCCGCAAGCAGAAGAGCGGCTACTACGCGGCGCCGGTCTACAACACCACGGTCGGCCGCCAGTACAACTGCAACGTCTCGGCGACCTCGACCGGCAACGACGGCAACAACAGCACGGTCGCCAACTCGCCCGCGAATGCCGGTGCGCGCTCGGGCGCCACGGGCAACGACAGCAACAGCGCGGTCGGCACGCTCGGCGCCGCGGTGGTGGGCACCAACCAGGCCAACGCGGGCACGGTGGGCTCGGCGGTCGTCGGCGGCACCAGCACGCAGGTGCAGGGCGCGGCCTGGCAGGCGCTGAACTCGGCCCAGGGCAACACCGGTGCGCAGACGGCGGGCGTGAGCGGCAGCGCCGCCTGCGCCTTCGGCGTGCTCAACTGAACGGGGGCGCCATGCAGCACATCTCGCCCCACGCCCGCCGGGCGGTCTTTCTCGCGGGCCCTCTCGCCGGCGTGCTGGTGCTGGCCGGCTGCGTCTCGGCGCCGCAGCAGCGCTTCGCGCCCAACGAGGCGCCGGTGGTGCTCGGCCCCTCGGTGCGCGACAACGTCACGCCGATGGAACCGGTGCTGGCCTGCTTCGCCGACCACATCGCGGCCACGCGCCGGCCCGAGGTGGTGATCGGCGTGGGCGACGTGAAGGACTACACCGGCAAGTACAGCATCAACGAAGGCAACGCGATCACGCAGGGCGGCGCGCTGATGGTCTATTCGGCCCTCGGCAAGCTCGGCGGCGCGGTGCGCATCGCCGAGCGCTTCGACCCGGTGATCGCCGAGCGAGAACTGGCCTACGCCGACCGGCGCCAGCTCGGCGACGGCCGCACGCACCAGCTCGGCGGCGGGCCGGGCGGCGGCGCGCAGGTGGTGCCGTGGATGCCGTACTTCGGCGGCACGATCAACAAGTCCGACTACTTCATCGTGGGCGGCATCACCGAGCTCAACTACAACATCAACTCGGGCGGCGCCGAGGTGGCGGTGAACCAGGTCGGCGTGAAGGCGCGCACCTTCACCCAGTCGGTGGGCGTGGACCTGCGCATCGTCGACACGCGCTCGCTGATGGTGGTGCGCACCGTGAGCCTCACCAAGCAGTTCAACGGCTACGAGGTCGGGCTCAACGTGTTCCGCTTCTTCGGCAGCCGGCTCTACGACGTCGACATCGGCGCGAAGGGCCAGGAGCCGGTGCAGATGGGCGTGCGCGCCGCGCTCGAGGAAGGCGTGGTGCGGCTCATGGCCGCGGTCACGCAGGTCGACCACCGGCCCTGCATGACCCTGCGCCCCGGTGGCGGCGAGCAGATCCCGCTGGTGCCGGCCGAGCAGCTGCGCAAGGTGCAGAACCCGGCCGACGCGAGCACCGGTGCCGGCGCCGCGCCGCCGGTGGTGCAGGCGAGCCCCGGCGTGGCCGTCAACGCCGCGGGCTCGGGCGGCGCGCGGCTGACCGGCGCGGCGCTGCAGGTGGCCTTCGACTTCGGCGCCACCACGCTCGGCGGCAGCGCGCTGGCGCAGATCGACCAGGTGGCGGCGGCCGCGAAGAAGGGCGCCACCGACATCGTGCTGGTGGCGCGCGACACCGAGAACTGGGACGCGCGCAAGCGCGACGAGCTCACCGACCAGCGCATCGCCGCCGTGACCTCGGCACTGGCCAACCGCGGCATCGCGCCGGGCGCGATCACGGTGCTGTGGCGGCCCGACGCGGCCGATACCTCGATCCACCGCGACGGGCCTGGGCTGCAGGAGGTCGCGAAGCTGCGCGTGGGCGCCGCGGTGGTGGGCGGTTTGCAGGCGCCGGCGCCGGCGGCCGCATCCGCCGCGCCCGCGCCGAGCGCCGCTTCCTCCGCACCGGCGACCAGCGCGACCGGCGCGCCGGCACCCGCCACCGGTGGCGATCGCGCCGCCGCACCGCCGGCCGCGCAGGCCGAACCCACAACGGCCTCCGAAACCGTCGAGCGCCGCGCGGCCACGGCCGCGGCCAACCCCGACCCCGCCGCCGGCCCGGGCCGCGGCAGCTGATCCATCCGCGAACCGTCCCGGCGCGTCCCGTGCAGCGGGCCCGCGCGGGGGCGCTCGCGCCCGCCGTTTTCTTCCTGGCCTTCGTTCTTCTTCCTTTCCGTCCGTTCGTTCATCCGTTTTCCGTCGTCCACATCGCCATCCCACCCGAGGAGTCACTCCATGAAAGCACGCAAGATCCGCAGCCGGGGCGCACGCCAGCCCGCCATCCGCCTCAACCGCATTGGTTCCGCCGTCGCGGCGGCCCTGCTCGCCGCCGGTGCCGCGCAGGCTGCCGACACCTCGGTCGATGCGGCCCTCAACGGCTCGGTGGCCGGCACGCCGATGGTCAATTCGCAGCCCACCAACAGCGGCGCGGTGAGCGCGGGCATCACCGGCGCGACCGGCGGCACCATCGTCACGGGCACGCCCTCGAATCCCAACCCGGTCGCGGCCGCCACCAGCGGCAACCTGATCGGCGCGAGCGCCACCGGCAACGCCTTCGCCAACGCGATCCAGCCGCTGTCGAGCACGCCGCCGGCCACGCCGGTGGACAACGCGGCCTCGCTGGGCGTGGCGAACAACAGCGGCGCGATCACCAGCGGCGTCGCCAGCAGCAAGCTCGCGGTCGAGCTCAACAACTTCCAGAGCGGCAGCGCGAGCGCCACCGACAACACGATCTCGGCCTCCAGCACCATCAACCAGGGCAGCTCGCTCGTGACCGGCAGCGCGATGGCCGGCGCGACCGGCATCACGGGCAGCGCGGCGCTGACCTTCCCCGGCGGCACCCCGCTGTTCGACGCCCAGGGCAACCTGGTCGTGACCTCGCTGCAGCGCGGCGTCGGCGGCCCCTCGGGCGCGACGCTGGCCGGCAACATGATCGACCTGATGCTGACCTCCAGCGGCGCGAACACCGTGACCGCGGCGGCAGCGCTCGACCGCAACACGCTGTCGGCCACGCTCAAGGGCAACAGCGCCAGCAGCGCGGCCGAGGTCCAGGCCGGCGGCGCGCCGAGCTTCGCGGGCGCGGCCGTGGTGTCGAACCTGCAGGTCAACGGCGACGGCATCCTCGCCGCGGTCAAGCACGTGGCCGACAACAGCGGCTCCACCGTGCTGGGCCTGGTCAACGGCCTGGGCGGCGGCGCGGTCAACACGCTGCAGGGCTCGCTGTCGGTGCAGGGCAACGCGATCTCGAGCGCGGCCACCGGCAACGAGGCGCTCTCGGCCACCGCCGGCACGGCCGGCAACCGCGTGGTGGTCGGCGCCGGCGTGTCGGTCGCGGGCACGGGCACCGCGGGCATCAACAACAGCGTGCACGGCGGCGTGGCCGTCACGAGCAAGCTCGACGCCGATCTCGCGGTGCTCAACAGCCAGGGCAACCTGCGCACCGAGCTGGTCGCGCAGACGGTGAGCGGCCAGGTGCTCGCCGGGGTGCAATCGCTCGACAAGGGCGGCCTCGCGCTCAAGGACAACGCGGTCGGCGCGGCGGCGACCGGCAACATCGCCTCGAGCGCGATCGTGCCCGGCGCGGGCGCGGCCTCGTTCGCGGGCACCGCGGGCATTTCGAACCAGCAGTCCAACTCGGAATCGGCGGTGACGGCCCGGATCGGCACCACGCCAGCGGACGGCGCGGTGATCGCGGCCCAGACCGGCGACGGCGTGACCGGCCTGACCAATGCCAGCACGGTCGCGGTCTCGGGCAATACCGCGGCCGCCACCGCGCGCGGCAACCAGGCCGACCAGCGCCTCGCGCTCGAGGCCAACACCATGACGCTGGGCGGCGGCAGCGACAGTGTCGCGCTCACCGGCGGCACCAGCGCCGACGGGCGCGTGTCGGCAAGCGGCCCGGCCACCCTCACCAACCTGCAGGGCAACTACAACAACAGCACGACCACCGCGCTGAACCAGGGCTCGAAGATCTGGCTCACCGCGAACTCGCTCGGCGGCGTGACCGACAGCGCGCTCTCGCTGACCGGCAACCGCCAGGAGGCGGTGGCGGTGGGCAGCGGCGCGACCAGCGAGCTCTCGCTCAAGGGCAACGCGGTCGGCACCGGCGCCGGCATCGCCAGCGTGCAGATGAACGACGGCAGCTCCTCGACCGGCGCGCTGCTCAACGTCGCCGAAGCGCGCATCGCGGTCGGCTCCGACCTCGTGCGCGGCTCGGCCGCGCTGACCGACAACCTGCAGCGCGGCATCGCCTACGGCAACTCCGTGACCAACACGCTGGGCGTCGCGGGCGGCGACCTCGCGGTCACGGCCGGCAAGGACCCGGCCTCGGTCGTCAACGTGAACGTCGCGAACAACCTGCCGTTCGACAACACGCTGGCGACGCAGCCGGCCGTGAACGCCTCCTACGGCATCCTCAGCAGCCAGTCGGTGCAGTCCACCGTCGGCGCCACCGCGGTCGGCGTGAACGCCTTCGCGGTCACGGTCGCCGGTGCGAACGGCGTCGACGCGGGCAGCGTGGCGAACGACCGCAACGTCTTCGTGGCGGCCGCCTACGGCAACGACGGCGCCAACGCGCTCAAGCTCGGCGCCAACAACATCGACGCTGGCGGCGGCTACGCGGCCGTGGCCAACGTGACCAACCTGCAGTCGGTGGCGGGCGCCTCGACCAAGATCGAGGCCAGCGCGGTCGGCGGCAACGCGGTGCGCACCATCGTCAGCGGCGGCTTGTCGGATGCATCGGTGTCGAGCAGCGGCAACCTGACCGAGGCGCTGGCCTACGGCAGCCGGGCCACCGGCAACACCGTGCAGGTGAGCGCGACCGGCATCGACACCGCGGGCCCCGTGATCCCGGGCGCCACGGTCGCCGGCGGCGCGATGACCACCGAGGCCTCGTTCAGCGTGCAGAACGGCCAGTCGGGCCAGGGCTCGGTGCTGGCCACGCGCAGCGGCGGCCCCGAGGTGCTGGTGCAGGTGGCGCAGGTCGCGGGCTCGGTCGGCGGCTCGAAGATCGACGCCGACAACAACGCCACCGTCGCCGCGGCCACGAGCAACAGCGCGGCCAACGGCGTGAGCGTGGACGCGCTCGGCATCGCCACCACCACCGCGGTGCAGAACCTGCAGTTCAGCAGCGCCAAGGTCGCCTCGGTCATCGGCCAGGAAGGCGCCCCGCTGGCCCTGCAGGGCGGCGTGCAGGTGCAGCTGGGCGGCAAGGGCGTCACCGACTCCCAGCTCTCGGTCGACGGCAACACGCTGCACGGCTCGGCCACGGGCAATGCCGCGGCCAACAGCATCGCGGTCAAGGGCAACGACATCGCCGCGGCCAGCCTGCTGCCGGTGGCCGGAGCGGCCAACACCACGATCCTGAGCGGCGCGATCGCCGACCACTCGCTGTCGAACGCGCAGCTCGCGATCGGCACGGCGCCGATCTCCTCCAAGGCCGCGGGCGCCTTCGGCATCTCGACCGCGGCGGGCATGCTGGTGGCGGACACCACGCTCAGCGTCTCGAACAACGACCAGAGCGCGAAGGCGGTGGCCAACACCGCGGCCAACGACCTCTCGCTGCAGGCCGCGAACGTCTCGGGACGCAGCGCGCTGCAGTCGGGCCAGGCCAGCATCGCGCCGGTGGAGGCGCGCTCCTTCGCGCAGGCCTACGCGCCCGGCTCGGTGAGCGACTCCTCGGTGCGCATCGCGGGCAACGCGAACACCGCGCTGGCCGTGTCCAACGACGCCACCAGCCGCATTGCGATCGCGGCCGACACCACCCCCGCCGGCGCGCCACTGCCGACCATCGTGCTGCAGGCCGCGCTGCCGGGCGACGGCGGCGTGGTCTCCGACCATGCGCTGATGAACCGCCAGTCGGCCGTGGGCGGCGCCAGCGCGCGCGCCGACACCGCGATCTACAACGCCGATCGCGCCGTGCCCGCCGCGGCGGGCGTGACCGACAGCGCGATCGCGATGACCGGCAACCAGACCCAGGCCGAGGCCGCGGGCAACCGCGCGGGCAATGCCGTCTCGCTGGCCGGCGGCACGGCGCAGGGCGCGAAGACCGGCCTGCTGAACGCGCAGGACAGCATCGGCGCGGTGGCCGCGACGGCCGCCAACGTCACGCAGCTCACGCTGACCGGCACCAATGCGCTGACCCGCAGCGCCGCCACGCTCGAGGGCAACGCCACCGGCAGCGCGGCCACCGGCAACTCGGCGACCAACAGCATCGCGGTCAAGGGCGGCAGCGTCGCCACCGGCGACCCGGCCACGGCGCAGGCCGCGGGCGGGCCGGGCCTGGGCGTGGCGATCACGGCCGACCATGGGCTGGGCAACGCGCAACTTGGCGTGGGCCCGGTGTCGGCGGTCGCGACCGGCAGCATCGGCGTCGACAGCACCGGCACGGCCACGGTGCAGGCCTCGACGATCAGCGTGTCCGACAACCGCCAGAGCGCGCGCGCGGTCACCAACACCGCGACCAATTCGCTCAGCCTCGAAGGCGCGGCCGTCGATGCGCGCGGCGCGATCCAGTCCACGCAGTCCGCGCAGGCGTCGGTGTCGGCCAGCTCGAGCGCCGAACTGTTCGCGCCGGTCGCGTCCACGGATTCGTCGGTGCGCTTCTCGGGCAACACCAACACCGCGCTGGGCGTGATGAACGACGCCACCAACACGCTCGAGGTGTCCGCGGCCAACATCAAGCCCGCGGCCGCCACCGGCAGCGTCTCGCTTGCCGAGACCGGCGGACCGGCCAACGTGGTGGCGACCGGCGACCAGCTGGTGTCGAACCGCCAGACCGCGGCGACCAGCGTGACCAGCACCGCGAGCACCGCGATCTACAACGACGACCGCGCGGTGGCCGGCACCGCCGGGCTGTCGAGCGGCGCGGCGACCGTGTCGAACAACAGCACCCTGGCCGAGGCCTCGGCGAACCGCGCCGCCAACAGCGCGACCGTGACCGGCGATGCCACCCAGGGCGCGAGCGTGGGCGTGTCGAACGTGCAGACCAGCAGCGCGACGGTGAGCGCGAGCGCCACCACCGCCGCGGGCATCACGCTCGCGGGCGCGGTGCCGCTGAACGCGGGCAGCATCGCGCTCAACGGCAACACCACCTCGGCGCTGGCGCGCGGCAACGCGGCCACCAACGTGGTCGACTCGAGCGCGGGCAGCGGCTACGGGGGCGCGGCCTCGACCGGCAGCGCGACCCTGACGGCCTCTCCGCTGGCGCTCAACGTCGGCGCCAGCGCCGGCGTGCTCAACAGCCAGGTGAACACGGGCGCGGTCAGCGCGACGAGCAGCGGCGTGAGCTACCAGGTGGCACTGAACGCGACCGGCCCGGGCACGCTCAACGGCAGCATCGGCGTCACCGGCAACTCGCTGGCGGCGCAGGCCTACGGCAACAGCGCCACCAACCGCGTGACGCAGACCGCGCTGAACACCGGCACGCCGAGCGCGGCGGTGGGCAGCTACCAGGTCAACACCGGCGCGGTGACGGCCACGGTGACCGCCGTGAACTTCGGCGCCGGCGTGACTTCGACGGGCGCGGTGGGCAGCAGCACGCTGCGCACCACGGGCAACCAGGTCACGGCCTCGGCCACCGGCAACTCGGCGACCTCGTCGATCCTGGCGCGCTGAAGCGGGGGCGGGCCCGCGGGCCCGTCGCGCGAAGAAAGACGAAGGCCGCGGCCGGACGCACGTCCCGCCGCGGCCTTCGCACGTCCGGACCGCTCAGGACTTCTTCGCCGGGCCCATCGACTTGCGGAGCTCCGCGCAGTAGTCCTTCTCGGGCAGCGGCGCCGTGCGCCAGGTGCGGTCGTAGCCGACCGACGTCGCCTCGGCATCGGCGGGCGCGGCGAGCAGGCGCACGGTCTTGAACGAGACCTCGTCGGGCAGGTGCTGCGCCACGCCGAGCTGGCGGTCGACATGGCCCGCGCCCGCGATCAGCAGCACGGTGCGGCCCGGCTGGCGCGCCTTGACGATGGCCTGGGCCATGGCGCGGTCGCGGCCGACCTGGATCCGGGTCATGGGCACGATCTGCGATTCGGGCAGCAGCTTGCAGTGGCCCTCGCGCACGGCGTCCTGCTGCGCGGTGTAGGCCTCGCCGTTGAGCTGCACGTCGAGCGAGACGTCGGCCATCGCGTCCTTCATGCGCGCGCGCGGCAGGTTGGCGCCGACCACCGGCACGCCGGCGCGCACCGCGGCCATCACGGCCGGACCGTAGTCGGCCCAGGGCCAGGCCTTGTCGTTCCAGCTCAGCGCGGTGCGCACCTGGGCCTCGGTGGCCGCGGCCGGCAGGTGCGCGGTGCCGTTGCCTTCCTCGGCCATCTCGAGCGCCAGCGCCGCGAGCCGGCCGCGCGCGGCCAGCGCCTCGACCGTCTCGCGCTCGATCGCATGGTGCTCGGGGGCATCGTGCTGCTCGCCGAGCAGCAGGGCGTCGGTGGGCAGCAGGGCCTCGACGCGGCGGGCGATGGGGGCGTCGGGCGCCTCGGCGCCGCCGGGCCAGCCCGCGCAGCCGGCGATGAGGGTGCTGCCCAGAAGAGCAAGCAGGAGGACGGAGACGGGCCGGTGCGCGAAAGACATCGCGCCATACTACGCAACGGCGCCGCGCGCGCTGCCGTCCTTTGCCCCTACCGCCTGTCCGTCCGTTCCGCGTGTCCCTTTCCTTCCCGGTCCGCGTGCTGGCCACGCTGCTGCTCGCCTTCGTGGCGGCCCAGATCTGCCTCGCGCTCCATACCCCGCTGCCCTGGATGATCGGCCCGCTGCTCGCGGTGTCGCTGGCCTCGATCGCGGGCGCGCCCACGGCCAGCCACGTGCCGTTGCGCAACGCCGGGCAGTGGACCATCGGCACCGCGCTGGGCCTGTACTTCACGCCGCACGTGGTCGCGCTGGTGGCCAGCGTCTGGTGGGCGATCGTGCTCGCGATCGCCTGGGCGCTGTTGCTGGGCTGGGGCTTCGGGCGCTGGCTCTACGGCCTGCATGCGTCGCGCATGCCCCAGGTGCCGGAGCGCTCCATGAGAGCCACGACTTACTTCGGGGGCGCGATTGGCGGCGCCTCGGAGATGACGCTGCTGGCCGAGGCCCAGGGCGCGCGCACCGACCTGGTGGCCGCGGCCCACAGCCTGCGCGTGCTGATCGTGACGGTGACGATCCCGTTCGCGATGCAGTGGAGCGGGCTGCATGGGCTGGAGCTCAGCCCGCCGAGCGCGCGCGAGGTGAACCCCGGCGGCCTCGCGCTGCTGGCCGTGGCCACGGGCGCGGGCGGTTTGGCGATGCGCGCGCTGGGCCGCACCAACCCGTGGTTCATGGGCGCGCTGCTGGTCGCGATGGCTTTCACCGTCGCCGGGCTGTCGCTGTCGGCGGTGCCGGGCTGGATGTCGAATGCCGCGCAGCTGGTGATCGCCGTCAGCCTGGGCGTGCGCTTCAGCCGCGAGTTCCTGCACACCGCGCCGCGCTGGCTGGGCTCGGTCACGGTGGGCACGCTGGCCATGCTCGTGGTGTGCGCCGGCGTGGCCTGGCTGCTGGCCTGGGCCACCGGGCTGCATCCGGCCACCATGATCCTCGGCACCTCGCCGGGCGGCATCGCCGAGATGTCGATCACGGCCAAGGTGCTGCAGCTCGGGGTGCCGGTGGTGACGGCGTTCCAGGTCTGCCGGCTGGTGGCCGTTTTGCTGCTTGTGGGGCCGATGTTCCGGTGGATCTACCGGTAAGGCCCAAAGAAAAAGCGCCCCGCGGGGCGCTTCGTTACTGGCACGGAGCTCGGCTCAGTGCACCAGCAGCGGCGTCTGTGCCAGTTCGGCATAGCCCTCGAGCGTGTCCTCCACCTCTTCCTGGGTCGGCGTGTTGAGCTGCCAGGCCGCGATCTGCTGGCGGAACAGCTCGGCCCAGGAACCGTCGAGGTAGAGCTCCTTGCCGGAACGCTTGTCGACGATCTCGAAGCCGTGGCGCTCGAGCACCGGCACGTTGGGTTCGGCAGGAACCTCGCCTTCGTTCGGCTGCACGTGCACGACGACGAAGGAATCCGAGTCGTAAAGCATGTTCATGGCGGGGCCTGTGAGGATGTCGAGGGCGTTCATGAGGGTTACATAGCAATCAACGCGCCAGTTTCAAGATGGGTTGTCGTGTTGCCATTAAAACGTTTGGATGCCTGGTTTTTCGCATCAACCGGGGGGCGTGGTGGGTAGGGGTTTGCGCAATTGGGCGTCGGCGAAGTCGCCGTTCGGCTCGGTCTGGCGGATCCGCACCGGCAGGTAGCCATGGGCCGGGGCCAGCCAGAGCTCGACTTTCCGGTCGAAAGGCTTGCGTGGATCGCGCGTGAGCTTGCGCGCCAGGTACTCGCCGGCCGGCAGGTTCAGTTTCTCCTCGTCGCCGACCACGAACACCCAGACGTCGGCATCGCGCGCGCCCACGGTCTGGATCGCGATCCGCGTGCCGGCCGGGTAGCGCTCGGGGCTGGCCGCCAGCAGGCCGCCGAGCTGCATCATGACGCTCATGCGGTCCTGCGCGCCGGGCTGGAGCGGCACGGGCGGCGCGTTGTTGCTGAACACCACCTCGCCGCGGTCGCGCGCGAAATGCGAGGCCACTTCGGCCTTGCGGCTCTCGGAATAGCGCTCGGGCTCCAGCCCCGAGGGGCCGATCACTCCGGTGCTGCGCCAGTTCAGCAAGGTGAAGAAGACGGCCTTGAGCGTCAGCCGGCCGTCGTAGCGGGTGCCGTCCTGCAGCCACACCAGCTCGCCGAACACGCCGCGCTGCGGCGAGGCGCCGATCTGGCCCGTGGCCTCGAAATCGAGCGTGACCGAGCCCGGGATGCGCAGCGACTGGGTGCCGGCCATCGTGGCGGGCGCTTCGCCGGCGCCGGTGGCGGGCGCGCTGCCCGGTGTGGCGGGTGGGGTGGCGGCCGCGCTGGCGGGCGGCTCGGGCGCGGGTGCTGCTCCTGAATCGGGAGCAGCCTGCGCCACCAGGTCGGGTGTTTCGGGATCCTTGGGCGCAGTGGCCTCGGGCGCGGGATCGGGCGAGGGCGCGGCCGCCGCAGGGACCGGATCGGGCTTCGGACGCGGCGCGTGCACCGCGCGCGGCCGCGGCGGCCGGGTCGGCGCGGGCGGGGCCGTCGCGGCGGGCGGCGCCGCCGCCGCGGGCGTTTCGGCCACCGGCGGCGCGATCACGATGGTGCGCGTGCTGAACTTGGTGATCGGCGACGCGGGCTCGGCCCCGAGCCCGGCCGGCGCGAGGCCCAGCAGCGCCATGTGCGCGAGCGCCACCAGCAGCGTCAGCAGCGCCAGCGCCCGCCACGAGGGCCGCCAGGGCGCCGGGGAGGAGGGTGGGGGAGCGACGGTCGTCGGCATGGAAGGTGGAGTGGGCGCCGCCACCGAGGTTCATCGGGGCCACCTCGGTACACTGCCGCCCGTCCAACCAGTTTAGGGGAGCGGCGCGCGGCCCGGCGCGGCGCCCCGTCGCCTTTTTCCCAGCACCGCACCATGAAACTCGCCACCCTCAAGGACGGCTCGCGCGACGGCCAGCTCGTCGTCGTGTCGCGCGACCTCACGCTCGCCCACTACACCACCGGCATCGCCCACCGCCTGCAGCAGGTGCTCGACGACTGGGGTTTCATGGCGCCGCAGTTGCAGGACCTGTACGCCGCGCTCAACGCCGGCCGCGCGCGCCACGCCTTTCCCTTCGATCCCGCCCAATGCATGGCGCCGCTGCCGCGCGCCTACCAGTGGGCCGACGGCTCGGCCTACCTCAATCACGTCGAGCTGGTGCGCAAGGCGCGCAATGCCGAGGTGCCCGAGAGCTTCTACCAGGACCCGCTGATGTACCAGGGCGGCAGCGACGACTTCATCGGCCCGACCGACGACGTGGTCGTGCCCAGCGAGGCCATGGGCATCGACTTCGAGGCCGAGATCGCGGTCGTCACCGGCGACGTGAAGATGGGCGCCACGCCCGAGCAGGCGCTCGACGGCATCCGCCTCGTGATGCTGGCCAACGACGTCAGCCTGCGCAACCTGATCCCGGCCGAACTCGCCAAGGGCTTCGGCTTCTTCCAGAGCAAGCCCGCCACCGCCTTCAGCCCCGTGGCCGTGACCCTCGACGAGCTCGGCGAGGCCTGGATCGGCGGCCGCGTGCACCTCGCGCTGCAGAGCAGCTGGAACGGCCGCAAGGTCGGCCTGTGCGAGGCCGGCCCCGAGATGACCTTCCATTTCGGCCAGCTCATCGCGCATGTCGCCAAGACGCGCAACGTGCGCGCCGGCAGCATCGTCGGCAGCGGCACCGTGAGCAACCAGGGCGTGGAGAAGAACGGCCGCATGGAATGGCCGCGCGGCTATTCGTGCATCGCCGAGAAGCGCTGCATCGAGACCATCCAGGACGGCGCGCCCTCGACCGAGTTCATGCGCTACGGCGACACCATCCGCATCGAGATGAAGGGGCTCGACGGCCGCTCGATGTTCGGCGCGATCGACCAGGAGATCGTGGCGCCGGGCGGGCGCGCGAAGGCGGCGGCGGACGAGGCCGCGAAGCCCGCGCCGGTGGCCGTGCCCGACGACGCGGCCGAGGCGCAGGCTTCCGAGGACTGAGCGCGCCCGCTCACTGCGCCGCGGGCCAGCCGCGCAGCAATTCCTTCTGCGACCGTATCCCCAGCCGCCGGAACGCCCGGTACTGGTGGGTGCGCACGGTCGTGAGCTCGACCCCGATCTCGCGCGCCGCCTCCTTCGCGGTGCGCCCGGCCATCAGGTGGCCGATGACCTCGCGCTCGCGCAGGCTCAGCGTGAGCAGCCGCGAGGCCAGCGCCGGTGCCGTGGCCTCGCGCGCGGCCACGGCGCTGCGGCCGTGGGCGGTGGTGGCATCGGCCAGCAGGGTGGCGTGGCGCTCGATGACGGCGAAGTCGCCGGCGCCGAACTCGGGCTGCGCCAGGCTGCGGTAGAAGCTCACGGCCACGCGCTGGCCCGTGGGCAGCAGCAACAGCACCGAGGCGCGCTCGCGGATGCCGACGTCGCCATAGCAGGCGGCGCGGTAGGCCGGATCGGCCACCTCGTCGCCGAGCTGGTGGCCCAGCCACAGCTGCGCGCGCCGCGGCAGCTTGCGCGCGGCCAGCCAGGCCATGTTGGGATCGAGCAGGTCGAAGCGCTGCGCCACGTAGCGCTCGGCCGTGCGCTCGGCCGTGCTGCCGTAGCTGCTGGCCGCCGACACGGTCTCGATGCGGCCGCTGGCGCCGACCGCGAACACGGTGCAGAAGGTGACGGGCATCACGCGCTGCATCGCGGCGAGGTAGCTGGCCGCGAGGTGCGGCGTGCCGACGCCGGCGAGCACGTCGCCGACCACGCTGGCCGACAGCGTGGCCTCGGGCGCGGCGGGAAGGCGCCAGCGTTTCATGGGCCGGGGAGAGGGCAGGGGATTCGGGTAAACACTTCGTACGAAGTTATGACAATGCGGCGGCGGGCGCGTCGGGACAATCCCGGGCATGAACCGCCCCGTTGCTCCCTCGAATCCCTCGCCGGCCGCGCGCCCCGGCGACGCCGCCGGCGGACCGCTGCCGCCGGCAGCGGCCGGCCTGCCGCCCTCGGTCGGCGCCTTCGACTACACGCGCTACCCGGTGCGCCTGCCGGCGCTCGCGGCCGACGGCCTCGAGGCCGTGGCGGGCGGCAGCCATCCGGTGGTGATCGCGGGCGGCGGCCCGGTCGGCATGGCGCTCGCCCTGGGGCTCGCCAACCACGGCGTGCGCAGCGTGATCCTCGAGGCCGACGACACGGTCTGCGTGGGCAGCCGCGCGGCCTGCATCTCGCGCCGCAGCCTGGAGATCATGGCGCGCCTGGGCGTGCTGCCGGCCTTCCTGGCCAAGGGCCTGCCGTGGACAGGCGGGCGCAGCTTCTACAAGACCGAGGAGGTGTTCCGCTTCGAGATGCCGCACGACGCGCGGCAGAAGCTGCCGCCGATGATCAACCTCGAGCAGTACTACGCCGAGCACTACCTGCTCGAGGAGATCGAGCGCCGCAACGCCGCGGCGCCGGGGCTGATCGACATCCGCTGGGGCACCGAGCTCACCGGCCTTTCGCAGGACGACGCGGGCGTGCTGCTCGAGGCGCGCAACGCGCAGGGCGAGTACAGGCTGCGCGGCCGGTGGCTCGCGGCCTGCGACGGCGGCCAGAGCTTCGTGCGCAAGGCGCTGGGCCTGGCGCTCGAGGGCACGGGCTACGAGGGCCGCTACGTGATCATCGACATCGAACTCAAGAGCGGCCACCCGACCGAGCGCCGCGCCTGGTTCGACCCGCCGTGGAACCCGGGCTCGACCGTGCTGATGCACCGGCAGCCCGACGACATCTGGCGCATCGACTACCAGCTGCGCGCCGGCCAGAGCACGGAGGAGGCGCTGCAGCCGCCGGCCGTGGCCGAGTTCGTGCAGCGCCATCTCGACGCCATCGGCGAGGGCCACCTGCCGTGGAAGACGGTCTGGACCTCGGTCTACCGCGCCGGCGCGATGACGCTCGCGAGCTACCGCCATGGCCGCGTGCTGTTCGCGGGCAACGCGGCGCATGCGATGCCGATCTTCGGCGTGCGCGGCCTCAACTCGGGCTTCGACGATGCCGACAACCTGGCCTGGAAGCTGGCCTTCGTGGCGCGCGGCCTGTCGGAGGCCGCGCTGCTCGACAGCTACTCGGCCGAGCGCATCGCCGCCTTCCACGTCAATGCCGAGAACGCGATGCGCAGCACCGAGTTCATGTCGCCGCCCTCGCGCGGCTTCGACCTGCTGCGCGAGGCCGCGCTGTCGCTGTCGGGCGCGCACCGCGGCATCGCGCAACTGATCAATCCGCGCCAGACGCAGGCGGTGCGCTACGAGGATTCGCCGCTGTCGAGCGAAGATGGCGACGCGCTGCCCGCGGGCCCGCTGCCCGGCGAAGCGATGCCCGAGCAGCAGCTCGCGCAGGGCCATCTCACCGACCGGATCGGCGCGTGCTTCACGTTGCTCGTGCTGCGGCCCGCGGGCGCGGATTTCGAACTGCCGGCCGGCGACATCGCCGCGGCGCGCGCTGGTGCCCTGCCGTTCGCGCTGTGCACCGTCGCGGCCGACGGCCCCGCCGATGCCCATGCCGACGCGCGGGTGTTCGAGGCCCTCGGCGCGCGCGAGGGCGCCGTCTACCTGCTGCGCCCCGATGGCCACGTGGCCGCGCGCTGGCGCCGCCTGGGCGCGGGCGTGCTGCCGCGCGTGCTCGAACGCGCGGCCGCCGCCGTGCAACTGAAGACCCTTGCCGCATGACCACCGCACTTCCCACCCTGGCCCCCGAGGCCCGCGACCGCCTCTACGCCGACTGCGCGAACGCCATCAGCGAGGCCGGCGCCGAGCGCGAATCGCTGTTCCTCGCGCGGCTCGCGCTGCTGCTGTTCGAGCAGGTCGGCGACGAGGCGCGCTGCCGCGCCGCGCTGGCCGACGCGCTGCATGCGCTGCCCGTACCATCGCTGTCCGCAACCGAATGACAACCTGGAGATGACACTCATGGACCGCCGTACCCTTCTTGCCACGCTCGCCTCGGGCGCCGCCGTGGCCGCCGCGCCCTTCGCCCGCGCGCAGGACTATCCCTCGCAACTGATCCGCTGGGTGGTGCCCTATCCCGCGGGCGGCGGCACCGACGTGATCGCGCGCGCGCTGGCCGAGGCCATGCGCCAGACGCTGGGCCAGCAGATCGTGATCGACAACCGTCCCGGCGCCTCGACCAACATCGGCGCCGACATGGTCGCCAAGAGCAAGCCCGACGGCTACACCGTGCTGTCGGCCGACAACGCCGTGCTGGCCTTCAACGAACACCTGTTCGGCAAGCTGCCCTTCAACCCCGAGAAGGACTTCAGCTACATCGGCGCGATCGGCAAGTTCCCGCTGGCGCTGGTGGTGCATCCGGACTTCCCGGCCAAGAACTTCAAGGAGTTCCTGGCCTACGTGAAGGCCAACCCCGGCAAGGTCAACTACGCCTCGCCGGGCAACGGCTCGCCGCATCACCTGGCGATGGAGATGTTCAAGGTGCGCACCGGCACCTTCATCACCCACATCCCCTACCGCGGCGCGGCCCCGGCCATGGCCGACGTGATGGGCGGCCAGGTGCCTTGCATGTTCCTCGACCTGGCCTCGGGCCTGTCGATCATGAAGGGCAACAAGGTGCGCGTGCTGGCCATCGGCTCGGGCGCGCGCAGCAAGCTGCTGCCCGAGGTGCCGACGCTGGCCGAGGTGGGCGTGTCGAACTCCGAGGTGTTCGCGTTCCAGGGCGTGCTCGGCCCGGCCGGGCTGCCAGCGCCGGTGGTGAACAAGCTCAACGGCGACCTCAACCGCGCCTTCGGCAATCCGCAGGTGCAGAAGCGCTTCGAGGACTTCGGCATGGAAGCCATGCCCGGGACGCCGGCGCAGTTCGCGGCGCTGTCGCGCGCCGAGTCGAAGCGCTGGGGCCCGATCATCAAGCAGGCAGGCATCAAGCTCGACTGATCGCCCCGGGGGCGGCTCGTCAGCGCGCGTAGGCCTTGCGCGAGCCGTCCTCGAACACCTCGTCGTCGCGCACCAGTTCGCCGTTCTCGTCCCAGCCGCGCTCGCGCGTGACGCGGCCGCGCGCGTCGAAGCTCGATTCGGCGACCAGCGTGCCCTTCTCGTCGAAGCGCTGGTGCGTGCCCTGCGGCAGTTGCCGCGCGCCGCGCCCGCCCACGAGGTAGCGGCCCAGCGCGGCGCGCTGGCCGTTGTCGTGGAACTCGGTGACCAGCACCGTGCGTGCATTGCCCGCGCCGCTGTAGACCGACCTGGTGTGCGGCTGGCCGTTGAGGTAGTAGCTGTCGTCGCCGATCGGCTCGCCGGCGCTGTTCCAGCGCTGGTCGCGCACCAGCGTGCCGCGCTCGGAGAACTCCTGGTCGCGCAGGCGGATCGCCGAGCGCGACGCCCCCAGCAGCGAGACGGTCTCGCGGCGCTTCACGCCCTCGGAAGAGAACTGGCGCTCGGTGCGCTGGTTGCCGTTGATCTCGTCGAGCTGCGAGGGCTTGCCGTTGTCGTAGAAATCCTGCGTGCGCACGCGCTTGCCGGCCAGGTAGGACTGGCGCGAGCGCAGGATGCCGCGCGCGTCGAACAGCTCGACCTGCGAGGGCGCGCCGCCGAAGCCGCACAGCCGCGCGTCGTCGGCCGCGGGCGCCAGCATCGGCGCGTTGCCGCAGCGCAGCGCCGAGAGCTGGCCGCGCTCGGTGAACTCGGCCGAGGCCCGGTCGCCGCCCTGCTCGGGATAGAAGCTGGCGCGACGCAGCTTGCCGCTGGCATGGAAGCTTCGCACCAGGCCGCGTTCCTGGCCGTCGTCGTAGGTGGCTTCGCGCAGCACCTGGCCGCCGGGCGCGAACTCGCGCGCCAGGCCGTGCATGTTGCCCTTGGCGTTGAGCGTGTGCTCCTTCGCGAGCCGGCCGTTCTCGTAGACGCGCACCAGGCCCATGAAGACACCGTTCTGGATCTGCTCCTCGCGCAGCAGCTGGCCGCTGCCGCGGTCCTTGCAGCGCAGCACGCCGGTCTTGCGCGCGGTCTCGCCGCCGTTGGCGGGGTTGACCGGCTGGCCGTTGAGCTCGCAGTCCTGCGCCGCGCGCGCGGCGGTCGCGCCGGCGAACAGCAGCGCCAGCGATGTGGCCAGGGCCAGCCGCGCCGCGAGCCGCGGAACATCGACCGGCCGGACCGGAGCGTGGGTCACTTGTCGTAAAGCGCGTCGAGCGAGCGGAAGCCCTTGGCCTCGATCGGGTTGCCGAAGGGGTCGCAGAAGAACATGGTCCACTGCTCGCCCGGCTGGCCTTCGAAGCGCACCTGGGGCTTGAGCACGAAGTCGGTGCCGGCGGCCTCGAGCCGCGCGGCCAGCGCCTGCCAGTCGGGCAGGGCCAGCACGATGCCGAAGTGCGGCATCGGCACCATCGCATCGCCGACGCGGCCGGTGCGCGTGGTGGCGAAGGGCTCGCCCAGGTGGAGCGAGATCTGGTGGCCGAAAAAGTCGAAATCGACCCAGGTGTCGGTGCTGCGGCCTTCGGCGCAGCCGAGGGCCTCGCCATAGAAGCGGCGCGCGACGTCGAGGTCGCGCACGTGGAAGGCGAGATGGAAGATGCTCTGCATGTTCCGGATTATGGGCAGCGGTGCTGTTGTAATGCCGGACTTTCTTTCTTCATGGAGCGAGCCTTGCGGATACTCCGGGCACTGGTTGCACCGAGGCGCGAAATCGACAAGCCGTCCGATCGGTCGGCACGGCGCATGCGCCTGGTCTCCTCATCTTTCCTCTCTTCCTTCCGTTTCTCCTTCTCCTGGGCGCGCGGCGCGTTGCCGGCCCTGGTCGGCGCCTGCTGCGCGCTGGCCGGCGTGGCGGCGCAGGCAGCCTGCCCGCCCTCGGCCATCGGCAGCCTCGAGCGCTCGCGCAGTTCGAGCGACCAGCGCAGCGGCGCCGACCGCGGCCTGCTGTGGCGCATCGAGAAGGACGGCCGCACCTCGTGGCTGTACGGCACCATCCACCTCGGGCGCGCGCCTTGGCTGCGCCCCGGCCCGACCGTGCAGCGCGCGCTCGGACAGAGCGACGCGCTGGCGCTCGAGATCGACGTGCGCGATCCCGCCGCGATGAAGCCGCTGACCCAGCCGGCCGACCCGGCGCTGGTCGCGCGGCTGCTCAGCGGCGAGCGCGCGCGCCGGCTCGCGCGGCAGAACGAGATCGCCTGCGTGACGCCGGGCGCCAACGCGACGCTGCAGCCGATCCTGCAGGTGACGGCGCTGACCGGCCTGGCCGGGCGGGCCGACGGCCTCTATCCCGATTTCGGCATCGACGAGATGCTGGCCGTGTGGGCGCGCAACGCCAACAAGCCGGTGTTCGCGCTCGAGAACCCGGCGGCCCAGCTCGAGATGCTGACCGGCGGCTCCGAGGAGGAGGAGGCGGCGCAGATCGACTCGGCGCTCGACGAACTCGAATCGGGCCAGCTGCGCGCCCAGCTCAAGGAGCTGGCCGACGCCTGGGGACGCAGCGACCTCGCGCGGCTCGCGCGCTATCCCGAGTGGTGCGACTGCATGCGCACGCCGGCCGAACAGCGGCTGATGACGCGGCTGCTCGACGACCGCAACCCGATCCTGGCGGCCGGCATCGCGCGCATGCACGACGGCGGCCAGCGGGTGTTCGCGGCCGTGGGCGCGCTGCACATGATCGGCGCGCAGGGCCTGCCGACCCTGCTGGCGGCGCAGGGCTTCACGGTGACCGAGGTGCTGCCGGGCGAGCGCGGCACGCTGCCCGCCGCGGCCGAGGAGCCCGAGGCCGAAGCGGCGGCGGCACCGCCCGTGCGATCGGCGCGCGGCAGCCGCTCGGCCAAGGCCGCGCCGGTTCGCGGCAAGGCGGGCGCGCGTGCGGCGGCGCCGGCCAAGGGCACCAAGGCGGCGCCGAAGGGCGCCAAACCGGCAGCCAAGGCACCGGCCAAGTCGGCGGCCAAGCCGGCCGCGAAGGCACCGGCCAAGCCCGCCGCGTCCAAAACGCGCCGATAATCGCGCCCGCCATGCACCTGATGCGCCGCCACACCCGCTTCCTCGGCCTCGCCGGCCGCTGGGTGCTGCTGTGGTTCGCGCTCTCGCTGGGCGCGGCGATCGCCTCGCCGCTCGTGCATCCGCAGGCGATCGAGCTGGTCTGCTCGAGCGCCGGTGCCGTCAAGGCGGTGGTCCACACCGAGGACGGCGTGCAGGAAATGGGCGTCTCGCACATGGACTGCCCGCTGTGCGTGCTGACCGGCGCGCCGCCGCCGGTGCCGCCGGTCGCGACCCTCGACCTTCCCCTGCCGCTGGGGCGCGTGCTCCAGCCGATTCCCGCCGCGCGCCTGGCCGCGGCCACCGCGGCGCCGCTGCCCGCGCGCGGACCGCCTTCGCGCTCCTGAAACCCTCGAGTCCATGGCTGGATGCGCCCGTTCGACGGGCGTCTCCGGTCCTTCCTGGCCAGCGTTTCGTGGAGCAGCCTCCCTGTGAACAAGCATTCCCGCGCCGTGGCGATCGCCATGGCATTCCCGCTGGGCGCCTCGCTCGGCGCGCCCGCCTGGGCGCAACCCGCGCCGGCGGCGGCTGATGCGGCCGGCGCCGAGCGCGCGCTCGGCGCCATCACCGTCACCGGCGGCCGGCCGACCTCGCTGCCGGCGCAGATCCCGACCACCATCGAAGGCACGACGCACGCGCAGATCGTCGAGACGGTGAACGCCACCGACAGCGAGGACGCGCTCAAGTACCTGCCGAGCCTGGTCGTGCGCAAGCGCTACATCGGCGACTTCAACCATGCGGTGCTGGCCACGCGTGCCTCGGGCACCGGCAACAGCGCGCGCTCGATGGTCTATGCCGACGGCATCATGCTGTCGAACCCGCTGGGCAACGGCGCCACCTACGCGCCGCGCTGGGGCATGGTCTCGCCCGAGGAGATCGAGCGCGTCGACGTGCTGTACGGACCGTTCTCGGCCGCCTACCCCGGCAACTCGGTGGGCGCGGTGGTCGACTACGTGACGCGCATGCCCGAGAAGTTCGAGGCCCATGTCAAGCTCAGCGGCTTCGTCTCGAACTTCGATCTCTACAACAGCCATTCCTCGCCGGCCGGCCAGCAGCTCGACCTGTCGCTGGGCAGCCGCAGCGGCGACTGGTCGTGGTGGCTCAGCGCCTCGCGCACGCAGAGCAAGGGCCAGGCGCTGGTGTTCGGCAACCGGCTGCTGAGCGCGGGCACGCTCGGCAATGCCGGCACCCCGGTCGCCGGCGCGGTGCTGGGGCTCAACCCCTCGAACCAGCCCTGGTGGCTGGTCGGCGGCGCGACGATCTACGACACCACGCAGGAACAGGCCAAGCTCAAGCTGGCCTACGACTTCTCGCCCACGGTGCGTGCCACCTACACGCTGGGCGCCTGGAACAACACCACGCACGGCAGCGTCGACACCTGGCTGCGCGATCCGCTGGGCCAGCCGGTCTACGGCGGGCGGGTCAACATCGCCGGGCGCAGCTACAACCTCGACGCGCCCAGCGGCGCGCTGGTGCCGACCGAGACCCGGCTCACCCACTACATGCACGGCCTCTCGGTCAAGAGCCACAGCGGCGGCGTGTTCGACTGGGAGGTGGCGGCCAGCCTGTTCGACTACGCGAGCGACACCTCGCGCACGCCGACCACGCCGCTGCCCGGCGCCTTCCTCGGCGGGCCGGGCCGCACCACCGACATGGGCGGCAGCGGCTGGCGCACCTTCAAGGCCGCGGGCACCTGGCGGCCCACCGGCTCGGCCGAGGGCGTGGGCGCGCACGTGGTCGACTTCGGCTTCCAGCAGGACACGGCCAAGCTGCGCACCAGCGTCGGCAACACCCTCGACTGGATCGGCGGCCCGCCGGTCACGCCGTTCTCGGCCTTCAACGGCAACACCCGGCTGCAGTCGCTCTACCTGCAGGACACCTGGCGCTTCGCGCGCGACTGGAAGACCACCCTGGGCCTGCGCCACGAGCGCTGGGAGGCCTGGGGCGGCCAACTCGGCAACGCGACCCGGCTGCTCGACTTCGCGCCGCGCCGGAACAGCTACGACTCGCCCAAGGCCGCGATTGCCTGGCAGGCCACGTCCGACTGGCTGTTCAAGGCCTCGACCGGCCGCGCGGTGCGCATGCCGACCGTGAGCGAGCTCTACCAGGGCTCGATCGACGGCAACCGCATCGTCAACACCGACCCCAACCTGCGGCCCGAGCGCTCGTGGACCACCGAGCTCAGCGCCGAGCGCGGCCTCGACGGCTGGGGGCTCGACGGCGTGCTGCGCACCACGCTGTTCTTCGAGCGCACGAAGGACGCGCTCTACAGCCAGGCGCTGACCAACCTCGTGAGCACGGTGCAGAACGTCGATGCCATCCGCACCCGCGGGCTCGAGGTGGCGCTGAACGCCACCGACGTCGGCCTCCGCGGGCTCGACCTCGGCGGCAGCCTCACGCTCGCGAGCTCGAAGATCACGGCCAACCGCGGCTTTCCGGCCAGCGTCGGCCAGCAGCAGCCGCGCGTGCCCAAGGTGCGCGCCACCCTGCTGGCCACCTACCGGCCCGACGCCAACTGGAGCTACACCCTGGGCATGCGCTACAGCGGCAAGCAGTACGGCACGCTCGACAACAGCGATCCGAACGGCTTCGCCTACATGGGCTTCTCGAAGTTCTTCGTGGCCGACCTGCGGGTGCGCTATCGCATCGACCGCCAGTGGAGCGCATCCTTCGGCATCGACAACCTGAACAACAACAAGTACTGGGCCTTCCATCCCTATCCGCAGCGGACCTACGTGGGCGAACTCAAGTTCGACCTCTGACGCCTGCCCTGTCTTCCACCGTCTTTCCTCAAGGAGTAACTCTCATGAACCGTCACCTCACCCTGCGCAGCGTCGCCGCCGTCCTGCTGACCGGCAGCGCCGCCGCCGTGCTGGCCCACGTCACCTTGCCGCCCGGCGGCGTCACCGTGGGCAGCGACTACGACGCCGCCTTCCGCGTCGGCCATGCCTGCGAAGGCGCCAAGTCCACCACCGGCCTGGCGGTGAAGCTGCCCGCGGGCTTCGTGCTGAGCGAGGCGCAGGCGCGCAAGGGCTGGAAGCTCGATGTGCAGAAGGGCGCCGGCGGCGAGGTGCGCTGGACCGCCGAGAACGCGCAGGCCGCGCTGCCCGCCACCGAGAAGGCCGAGTTCGTGGTGCGCGGCAAGGCGCCGGCCACGCCGGGCACGCTGTGGTTCAAGGTGCTGCAGACCTGCGACGTGGGCAGCGCCGACTGGGCCGAGGTGCCGGCCTCGGGCAATTCCACCGCGGGCCTCAAGCGGCCGGCCGCCAAGCTGGACGTGGTGGCGCAAGGTGTCGCCACCGTCGACGTGCGCGACGGCTGGGTGCGCCAGTCGGTGCCGGGCCAGAGCGGCACCGGCGCCTTCATGAAGCTGACCTCGCCCACGGGCACCAAGCTCGTGAGCATCTCCACGCCCGCGGCCGGCGTGGCCGAGGTGCACGAGATGAAGATGGAAGGCGACACCATGAAGATGCGCGAGCTGAGCGCCGGGCTCGACCTGCCGGCCGGCCAGACGGTGGAACTGAAGCCGGGTGGCTTCCACGTCATGCTGATGGACCTGAAGGGCGCGGTCGCCAAGGGCACCAACGTGCCGCTGACCCTGAAGTTCGAGGATGCGAAGGGCGTGAAGACCGCGCTCGACGTCACGCTGCCCGTGGGCGCGCCGGCCGGTACGGACGCGGGCGGGGCGGCGCATCAGCACAAGCACTGAGGCCGCTTCCACGGCGCCGGACTGACTAGAGCAACTGGTCCGGCGCCAGCGGCCCGAAGAGCTTGAGCAGCAGGCGCAAGCTCAGGCTGGCATCGGGCTCGGTCCGGCTGTCGGGCAGGCCGCTGCCCTCGGGCGCATGCCACACCAGCGAACCGTCGACCAGCTCGACGTGCCAAGCGCGCTCGCGCAACCCGCGCTCGATCTGATCGGCGGCCAGGCGCGACAGCTCGGTGCTGCGGATCAGCAGCGCGATCTCGGTGTTCTGCAACTGCGAGCGCAGGTCGAGGTTCATCGAGCCGACCACCAGCAGCCGGCCGTCCATCACCAGCACCTTCGAATGCAGCATCGCGCGCGACTCGCCGGTCACGCTGCTGCCGCCGGTCGAGCCGGTGGAGCCGCCGAAGGCGCTGCCCAGGCCGGCCTGCTCGCTGCGCAGTTCGTACAGGCCGATGCCCATCTTGAGAAGTTCCTCGCGGTGGCGCGCATAGCCCACGTGGGCCACCGGCGCGTCGTTCGAGGCCAGCGAATTGGTCAGCACCCGGATGCGCACGCCGCGCGCGCGGGCGGCGGCGAAGGCCTGCTTCATGTCGGCGCCGGGCACGAAGTAGGGCGAGATGATCAGCAGGTCGGAGCGGGCCTGGCCGATGAGCTGCAGCAGTCCTTCGACCACCGTCTCGCTGCCGGCCGCGAGGTCGGAGTCGGCCGTGAGCGCGGCCGCGCTGCGCGAGACCCTGGCCTTGTCCTCGGGCTGGCTCACCAGCAGCCCGGGCGCGCGGGCGCCGTCCGGGCCGCCGGGTACGTCGGCCGGGATCTTGCCGGGCTGGTCGGCCAGCATCGCGGCCGGCGCCCAGACGAAACGCGCGCTGCGCAGGTCGAGCGGCTTCTCGTCCCAGGCGCGCGCGCGCTGCTCGGCGGTGGGCGGGCCGTCGGGGCGGGGCTCGCCGTCGGGCGGCTTGGGCTGGTCGCCGGAATTGGCGGTGGCGGGGTCGCGCGCGCGGGCCGATTCCTCGGCCAGCTCCTTGTCGGTCTGGCGCGCGCGCTCGCGGATCGCCTGCAACTCCTCGCGCGAGACCAGCGACTGCGCCGGGTAGGCGCGCTCGTTGTTCCAGTAGCTGTCGAAGCTGCGCGAGAGGTCCTGCACGATCGGGCCGGCCGCGAGCACGTCGACGTCGATGAAGTTGCCGTTGAGCGAGTTGCCGAAGTAGGCGTCGCCGAGGTTGCGCCCGCCGGTCACGCCCAGCACGTTGTCGGCCAGGAACAGCTTGTTGTGCATGCGCTGCTGGATGCGCGAGGCGTCGCCGGCCGAGTTCAGCAGCCGGCTGAAGGTCGAGCCGCGCGCGCCGGCGAGCGGATTGAACAGCCGCAGCTCGATGTTCGGCACGAAGGCCAGGCCCAGCACCAGCGCGTCGCGGCCGGTGCTGTGGAAGTCGTCGAGCAATATGCGCACCCGCACGCCGCGCTCGGCCGCGGCGCGCAGGCCGCGCACCAGGCGGCCCGTGCTGGCATCGACGTGGATGGCGTAGTACTGGAGGTCCAGCGTCTTCTGGGCGCCATCGATCAGCGCCAGCCGGCTGCCGTAGGCGGCCTGCGGGCCCGCCAGCAGGAGGAAGCCCGATTCGTAGCGCGCCGCGTCGGCCCGGCGGCGTTCCTGGACCAGCGTGGCCAGCGCCGTGCCGGCCGGGGAGGCCAGGGCATTGGACACCGGGCGGTCCACGTCCTGGGGCAGTTGGGCGCAGGCGCCGAGGACGAGCAGCACGGCCGCCGCCATCGATCGGCCGAGGAACGCTGGAATGAACGGCATGCGGTGGACTCCCCCGGGCGCTGTCTGTGGTCTGGATTGGGTGGGAGCCGCATGTATAGCCGAGGTCGCGGCCGTCCGGCGTCGGACGGCAGGCGGACTCAGCGGCTCGCGCCCAATTCCTCCTGTCGTTCCATCGCGCTCAGCAGTTCGTCGTCGATCTGCGTATGGCGGGCCGCCAGTTCGGTGGCGCGCGAGGCGTCGGTGGCGTAGATCGCGCCGCCGTCGAGCGCGAGGATTTCCGCGATGCGCTTCTGCTCGGTCTCCAGCGATTCGATCAGCGCGGGGAGGGCGTCGAATTCGCGCTGCTCCTTGTAGCTGAGCTTCTTGCGCGCCGCGCCGGTGGAGGCCGGGGCCACGCTGGCGGCGGGCGGCGGGGGCGCCACGGCGGGCGTGGCGGTCGCGGCCAGGCGCTGCTCGGCGATCTCGCGCGCGCGGCGGGACTGGATCAGCCAGTCCTGCACGCTGCCTTCGTACTCGCGCCAGCGGCCGTCGCCCTCGTAGGCGATGGTGCTGGTCACCACGTTGTCGAGGAAGGTGCGGTCGTGGCTCACGAGGAACACCGTGCCGTCGTAGTCCTGCAGCAGGCCCTCGAGCAGCTCCAGCGTGTCGATGTCGAGGTCGTTGGTCGGCTCGTCGAGCACCAGCACGTTGGCCGGGCGGGCGAACAGGCGCGCCAGCAGCAGCCGGTTGCGCTCGCCGCCGCTCAGCGAGCGCACCGGGGAATTGGCGCGCGCCGGGGAGAACAGGAAGTCCGACAGGTAGCTCTTGACGTGCTTGCGCTGGCTGCCGATCTCGATCCATTCGCTGCCGGGGCTGATGAAGTCCTCGAGCGTGGCATCGAGGTCGAGCTTGTCGCGCATCTGGTCGAAATAGGCGACCTCGAGGTTGGTGCCGCGGCGGATCTTGCCGCTGTCGGGTTCGAGCTCGCCGAGGATCAGCTTGAGCAGCGTGGTCTTGCCCGCGCCGTTGGGGCCGAGCAGGCCGATCTTGTCGCCGCGCAGGATGGTGCCGCTGAAGTTGCGGATCACGGTCTTCTCGCCGAAGGATTTGGAGGCCTCGGTCAGCTCGGCCACGATCTTGCCGCTGGCCTGGCCGGTGGCCACGTCCATGTTGACGCTGCCCTGCACCTCGCGGCGGGCGGCACGGTTGGCGCGCAGCGCCTCGAGGCGTCCGATGCGGCTCTGGCTGCGGGTGCGGCGGGCTTCGACGCCCTTGCGGATCCAGACCTCTTCCTGCGCCAGCAGCTTGTCGGCCTTGGCGTTGATCACCGCTTCCTGGGCCAGCTGCTCTTCCTTCTGCAGCAGATACTGCTCGAAATTGCCGGGGTAGGAGCCGAGCTTGCCGCGGTCGAGCTCCACGATGCGGGTGGCGACGCGGTTCAGGAAGCTGCGGTCGTGGGTCACCGTGACCACGCTGCCCTTGAAGTCGATCAGCAGCTGTTC
>JAESGN010000283.1_pt1:47500-71699 | contig 71699 bp, 49 predicted proteins | sample 9269731 | NCBI WGS metagenome assembly JAESGN01 (sample SAMN15720683, study PRJNA650826) | algae metagenome | isolation source: Mojavia pulchra JT2-VF2 and co-occurring heterotrophs from desert soil | place: USA: Cadiz Valley, Joshua Tree National Park, CA | collected 1998-06-08
GCTTGGGAGACAGAGCACCGGGTGCTAACGTCCGGACTCAAGAGGGAAACAACCCAGACCGCCAGCTAAGGTCCCTAAAATTGGCTAAGTGGGAAACGAAGTGGGAAGGCTAAAACAGTCAGGATGTTGGCTTAGAAGCAGCCATCATTTAAAGAAAGCGTAATAGCTCACTGATCGAGTCGTCCTGCGCGGAAGATGTAACGGGGCTAAGCCAGTTACCGAAGCTGCGGATTTGCAATTTATTGCAAGTGGTAGGAGAGCGTTCTGTAAGCCTGTGAAGGTGCGTTGTAAAGCGTGCTGGAGGTATCAGAAGTGCGAATGCTGACATGAGTAGCGTTAAAGGGGGTGAAAAGCCCCCTCGCCGTAAGCGCAAGGTTTTCTACGCAACGTTCATCGGCGTAGAGTGAGTCGGCCCCTAAGGCGAGGCAGAGATGCGTAGCTGATGGGAAACAGGTCAATATTCCTGTACCGATATACAGTGCGATGTGGGGACGGATCTTAATAGGTCATCCGGGTGTTGGATATCCCGGTTTAGTTGGATGTAGGCGTGCATTAGGCAAATCCGGTGCACATATACCGAGGCCAACGATCGAGCGAGCTTGCTCGCGAAGTGACTGAACGAGGTTCCAGGAAAAGCCACTAAGCTTCAGCTGTATACGACCGTACCGCAAACCGACACTGGTGCGCGAGATGAGTATTCTAAGGCGCTTGAGAGAACTCAGGAGAAGGAACTCGGCAAATTGACACCGTAACTTCGGAAGAAGGTGTGCCCTATTAGTGTGAAGTGAACAACGGAGCATGAATGGGTTGCAAAAAATCGGTGGCTGCGACTGTTTATTAAAAACACAGCACTCTGCAAACACGAAAGTGGACGTATAGGGTGTGACGCCTGCCCGGTGCTGGAAGATTAAATGATGGGGTGCAAGCTCTTGATTGAAGTCCCAGTAAACGGCGGCCGTAACTATAACGGTCCTAAGGTAGCGAAATTCCTTGTCGGGTAAGTTCCGACCTGCACGAATGGCGTAACGATGGCCACACTGTCTCCTCCTGAGACTCAGCGAAGTTGAAATGTTTGTGATGATGCAATCTCCCCGCGGAAAGACGGAAAGACCCCATGAACCTTTACTGTAGCTTTGTATTGGACTTTGAACAGATCTGTGTAGGATAGGTGGGAGGCTTTGAAGCAGGGTCGCTAGATCTTGTGGAGCCAACGTTGAAATACCACCCTGGTGTGTTTGAGGTTCTAACCTAGGTCCATTATCTGGATCGGGGACAGTGCATGGTAGGCAGTTTGACTGGGGCGGTCTCCTCCCAAAGCGTAACGGAGGAGTTCGAAGGTACGCTAGTTACGGTCGGACATCGTGACGATAGTGCAATGGCATAAGCGTGCTTAACTGCGAGACTGACAAGTCGAGCAGATGCGAAAGCAGGACATAGTGATCCGGTGGTTCTGTATGGAAGGGCCATCGCTCAACGGATAAAAGGTACTCTGGGGATAACAGGCTGATACCGCCCAAGAGTTCATATCGACGGCGGTGTTTGGCACCTCGATGTCGGCTCATCTCATCCTGGGGCTGTAGCCGGTCCCAAGGGTATGGCTGTTCGCCATTTAAAGAGGTACGTGAGCTGGGTTTAAAACGTCGTGAGACAGTTTGGTCCCTATCTTCCGTGGGCGCTGCAGATTTGAGGAAGCCTGCTCCTAGTACGAGAGGACCGGAGTGGACACACCTCTGGTGTATCGGTTGTCACGCCAGTGGCATTGCCGAGTAGCTAAGTGTGGAAGAGATAACCGCTGAAAGCATCTAAGCGGGAAACTCGTTTCAAGATGAGATCTGCCGGGGCCTCGAGCCCCCTGAAGAGTCGTTCAAGACCAGGACGTTGATAGGTCAGGTGTGGAAGCGCAGTAATGCGTTAAGCTAACTGATACTAATTGCTCGTGCGGCTTGACCCTATAACTTTGATCAGTCAGATCAAGGTGTTATGCCAAGTTGACGCATTCAAAAACACATTCAAATAACGCCACCGCGCGTGCTGATTCAAAACTCTATGAATTCGCCAGGTTGATCACTCGATCAGCCCGGCAACCCTTTATGCCTGATGACCATAGCGAGTTGGTACCACTCCTTCCCATCCCGAACAGGACAGTGAAACGACTCAGCGCCGATGATAGTGCGGGTTCCCGTGTGAAAGTAGGTCATCGTCAGGCTCTTACAGCCAAAAAAGCCCCAACCAAAACGGTTGGGGCTTTTTTCTTTGCGCAAGCGAAAGCAAAGCAGAAGCAAAAAACAAAAAGCGCATCGACCGAAACGATGCGCTTTTTTTATTGCTGGATCAATTCAGAGATTACGGACTTCGTATTCGGTTAATTCGGCCGCCTTTGCCGCGACGAGCTCGCCCAGGATCTCCTGTGCCAAGACATCCAGTGCCACACCCTGGAAGAACCGCGCGCACACCATGGCCAGATAAGGCGTCTCGCGCACCCAAGCCATCCAATCCGAGCGCGACATCCTCTGCTTTTCAAGCAGCTTGAACTTGATCAGTACCTTGATCGCATGCCGCGCATGCTTGGTGGGATCCCGCTGCAGCCCCTCGAGCCGTCGCCGCGCCACCTTCAACGCACCTGCCACGTCCGTGAAGATCGTTCCGTGCCCCGGAATCACGATCAATGGCGCCAATCGCTCGATCAGATCCAGGGTGGCCCCCATCTCTCCAAACGACGGTTCGCCCTTCAGTTCCGGAAAAGCGATGCCGAATCCGTTCTCCCACAGCGCATCCGCCGACACCAAGGTCCGCGACACAGGCTCGAAAAGAATGACCGAGTGCGGATCGTGACCAGGCGCCGCATGAATCTGCCAGTGCAGCCCGCCGACCTCGCGCTCCGTCCCAGGCTGTAGCAGCCCTGAGGCGCGAAACCGCGGGCAGCTCTGCCCCGTCGCCCGGAAGCTCAGCGCTTCTTCATCCCAGCGCTCCACCAGCGCCGCCTCGCCCGGCGGGATCTCGATGCGAAGGGCCGGATAGCGCGCCTGCAGCGCCGCATTCCCGCCGCAATGGTCGCTGTGCAGGTGCGTGTTGAGCACCCGGTCCAGCGGCCGACCGTCCAATGCCGACTCGACCAGCGCCACCGTCTGCTCGGCATGCGCCACATAGCCGGTATCGATCAGCGCCGTCTCATCGGCCCCGATCGCGAGGATGTTGTTGGACGACAGCCACCCACGCTCGAGCACGACGACATTCGGCGGCAACCCGGCGACCGCCGCCGCGCTCATTCAATGGCCCGCGGAGGCGGCGGTGCGAAGTTCGCGACGCAGGATCTTGCCGACGTTGGTCTTGGGCAGCGCATCGCGAAACTCGATGTGCCGTGGGCGCTTGTAGCCGGTGAGTTGTCCATTGCAGTATTGCAGCACAGCCTCCTCGGTCAGGCTCGGGTCCTTGCGCACCACGAAGACCTTGATCGCCTCGCCCTGCTTCTCGTCGGGCACGCCGATGGCCGCGCATTCCACCACGCCGGGGCACAGCGAGATCACGTTCTCGAGCTCGTTCGGGAACACGTTGAAGCCGCTGACCAGGATCATGTCCTTCTTGCGGTCGACGATGCGGCTGTAGCCGTCCTCCTGCATCACGGCGACGTCGCCGGTGCGCATGAAGCCGTCGGCGGTGAAGGCCGCCGCCGTCTCGGCCGGCTGGTTGTAGTAGCCCTTCATCACGTTCGGGCCCTTGATACAGAGCTCGCCCGATTCGCCGATCGGCATCGAATTGCCCTCATCGTCCTTGATCGCGATCTCGATGCTCGGCAACGGCAGGCCGATGGTGCCGGTGAACCTGGTGTTCGACACCGGGTTGTTGGTGCCGATCGCGCAGGTCTCGCTCATGCCCCAGCCTTCGATCATGGGGCAGCCGGTGGCCTCGAACCAGCGCTTCGCCGTGCCTTCCGAGGCCGCCATGCCGCCGGCCTGCGAGACGAACAGCGTCGAGAAGTCGATGGTCTTGAACTCGGGATGCATCAACAGCGCGTTGAACAGCGTGTTCACCGCCGGCAGCATGTGGAAGGGCCGCTTCTTCAGCACCGCGATGAACTTGTCGAAGTCGCGCGGGTTCGGCACCAGCGTCATGTGCGAGCCCTGGCGGATCACGAGCAGGCACAGCGTGAGCGCGAAGATGTGATACAGCGGCAGCGCCGCGATGCTGTTGACCTTCGCGAGGTCGCCCGCGCGCGCGAGCGCCGGCGTGAACCAGGCCTCGGCCTGCAGGGTGGCGGCCACGATGTTGCGATGCGTGAGCACCGCACCCTTCGACAGCCCGGTCGTGCCGCCCGTGTACTGCAGGAAGGCGATCGAATCGAGCGTGCTCTTGTCGGCTGCCAGCGTGCGGCCGCGTCCTTCGGCGAGCGCCTGCGAGAACGGCGTGACCGTGCGGCCATCGCTCAGCGGCAGCTTGAACGGCGGCACCATCTTCTTCAGGTGCCGCACCGCGAGCGTGATCCAGCTGCCGTAGAGGCCGCCGAGCAGGTCGCCCATCGCGGTGATGACCACGTGCTTCACGGGCGTCTTCTCGATCACCTGCTCGAGCGTGGAGGCGAAGTTCTCGAGGATCACGATCGCGGTCGCGCCCGAGTCCTTGAGCTGGTGCTCGAGCTCGCGCGCGGTGTACAGCGGATTGACGTTCACGCAGGTGTAGCCGGCGCGCAGCACGGCACACATGGTGACCGCGAACTGCGGGATGTTCGGCAGCATGATCGCCACGCGCGCGCCGGGCTCGAGCCCGCGCGATTGCAGCCAGGCGCCGAGCGCCTTCGATTGCGCATCGAGCTCGCCGTACGACATCCAGCGTTCCATGCACACCGAGAACGGGCGGTCGGCATAGCGGCCGAAAGCCTCGTCGAACATGTGGGAAAGCGATCGGTACTGCTCGGGATCGATCTCGTGCGGTACGCCGGCCGGATAGTGCTGTCGCGCGGATGTCTGCATGCAAGCTCCTTTGGCGCGGATTGTGGGAGCCGCAAAGGACAAGCGACCAGCGGGCTTGTCCTAGGTAAATGCATCGGCTGTCGCCTGCGCGATAGCTGCCGATCGATGCATGGAGCCGGCGCGAGCCGCGCACTTCGGCACGGCTGCCGAGAAGGAAGCTCAGGCCTTGCCGGATTCGCCGGGCTGCAGCACGCCTGCGGGAATGTCGGCCGCGGTTTCCAGCGCCCGGTACAGCGGCGCGAAGTCGGGCTCGGTCAGGTCGAACAACTGCGCGAAGCTGTCGATGACGAAGTAGTTGGCCTGGTAGGTGTCGATCTTGTAGAGCGTGCGCATGGTGCGCAGCAGGTCGAGCGGCAGCCGCAGCGGCTCGTTCGAGCGCACCGCGTGCTGCAGCTCGCCGACCGAGCTCAGGATGCCGGCGCCATAGGCGCGCAGTCCATCGGGCTGGCGGATCAGCCCGAACTCCACCGTGTACCAGTACAGCCGCGCGAGCTTCTCGCCGGCATCGAGCTCATGGGCCTTGATGCCGCCCGCGCCATAGCGCTGCACGTAGTCCGCGAAGGTCGGGTCGAACAGCATCGGCACGTGCCCGAACAGGTCGTGGAACACGTCGGGTTCGACGATGTAGTTGAACTCCTCGGGCTTGCGGATCCAGTCGGTGACCGGAAACTTTCGGTTCGCGAGCAGCGTGAAGAAGGGCAGCTCGGGAATCAGCCCCGGCACCGCCACGATCTCCCAGCCGGTGGCCTTGTGCAGCCGCTCGTTGAGCTCCTCGAAGCGCGGGATGCGGTCCTTCACACCCAGCAGCGGCAGCGCCTTGATGAAGGCATCGCAGGCCAGCCCCGGCAGTTGCGCGGCCTGGCGTTCGTAGAGCCGCTTGTAGGTGTCGTGGTCGGCCGCCGTGTAGCTGGCCCAGTCCTGCGCGCAGGTGTAGTCGGCCTGCACCGTGCCTCCGCGCGAGTAGTCGCCGCGCGGCGGGCGATCGGAGGCGCCGTAGACGGCGGGCGTGACGACGGTGGCAGGGATGTCCATGGGTGCTTCGGTTGATTACTTGAGCCAGCGGTCCATGACGCGCTGGAACTCGCCGCCGGCCTGCTGAAGGTGCAGCCATTGATCGACATAGGCCTTGAAGGCCACGTCGTCGCGCGGCAGCATCCAGGCCATTTCGCCGTATTGCAGCGGCTTGTCGGGATGGATCGCGCACAGGCCCGGCTTGAGCTTCTGCTGCACGATCGCCTCGGCCGACTCGGTCACGAACACGTCGGCGCGATTGGCGAGGATCTCGTCGAAGATCGTCACGTTCTCGCCGTGCAGCGTGAGCCGGGCCTGCTTGAAGTTGGTGCGGGCGAAGCGTTCGTTGCTGCCGCCCGGATTGAAGATGACGCGCGTGGTCGGCTTGTCGATGTCGGCCACGCTCTGGTACTTGGCCACGTCGGCGCAGCGCGCGATCGGCGTCTTGCCGTTGACCATGTAGGGCGCGCTGAAGAAGGCGCGCTTCTGGCGATCGGTGGTCACCGACACGCCGCCCACGGCGATGTCGCACTTGCCGGCCGCGAGGTCGGGCAGCAGGTTGGCCCAGGTGGTCTTGATCCACTCGGGCTTCGCGCCCAGGCTGCTGCTGAAGCCGGCCATCAGGTCGACGTCGATGCCTTCGAACGAGGCATCGGCCTTCTGGAAGCTGAACGGCCGGTAGTCGCCCGGCGTGCAGACGCGCAGCACGGCCGCCTTCTGCACGCTGTCGAGGTGCGAGCCCGCGGCGACGCCGGCCGGCGCGCCTCCCGGCCCCGCCGCGCATCCCGAGAGAACGACCGCCGCGGCGAGGGTGGTCAGGCCGATCGAGAGGGTGTTGCGCATGCGGAGCTCCTGGAGGGTGGAAGGAGCGCTTATTTTGCGGCGGTCAGCACGCCGCGGCGCATCTGGTCGAGCTCGATGCTCTCGAACAGCGCCTTGAAGTTGCCGTTGCCGAAGCCGTCGTCGCCCTTGCGCTGGATGAACTCGAAGAAGATCGGGCCGAGCTGGTTCTCGCTGAAGATCTGCAGCAGCAGCGCGTCCTTCTTGCCGTCGATCAGGATCTTGCGCTTCTGCAGCTCTTCCACGCTCTCGCCGTGGCCCGGGATGCGCTTGTCGACCAGCTCGTAGTAGGTATCGATGGTGTCCAGCAGGGTCACGCCCTTGGCGCGCAGCGCGTCGACCGTCTGGTAGAGGTCGTCCGAGCCCATCGCGATGTGCTGGATGCCTTCGCCCTTGTACATGTCCAGGTACTCCTGGATCTGGCCGGCCTGTTCCTTGCCCTCTTCGTTGATCGGGATGCGGATCTTGCCGCAGGGGCTGGTCATGGCCTTGCTCTTCACGCCGGTGACCTGGCCCTCGATGTCGAAGTACTTGATCTCGCGGAAGTTGAACAGCTTCTCGTAGAAGCCGGCCCAGGTGTTCATGCGGCCGCGGTAGACGTTGTGCGTCAGGTGGTCGATGTAGGTCAGGCCGTTGCCCTTGGTGGTCAGGGCGTCCTGCGAGGCCACGCCCGGCAGGGGTTCGAAGTCCACGTCGTAGAAGCCGATGTTGCCGATGTCGCCGGGCTTCGCGCCGTTCTTGCCGGGCCAGCGGTCGACCAGATAGATCAGGCTGTCGCCGATGCCCTTGATGGCGGGAATGTTCAGCTCGCCCGGGCCGGCCTTGTCGGCGAAGCCCCAGGCGCCCAGCGAGGTGGCGCGCTCGTAGGCGGCCTTGGCGTCGTGCACGCGGAAGGCGATGGCGCACACGCTCGGGCCGTGCTCGCGCGCGAAGCGCTGCGCGAACGAATCGGGCTCGGCATTCAGGATGAAATTGATCTCGCCCTGGCGGTACAGCAGCACGTTCTTGTGGCGGTGCTTGGCGATGGCCGTGAAGCCCATGCGCTCGAAGACCTTGCCCATGGCGACCGGATCGGGTGCCGCGTATTCGATGAATTCAAAGCCGTCGGTGCCCATGGGGTTGTCCCAGGGCGTGAAGGCGGGCGCGTCGGCGTGGCTCATGGCAGTCTCCGAAGAAGTGGGGATCGAGGGGGAAGGAAAAGGATGGCGGCTCGGCCAGTGCAGCAATGTAGGTCGATTGCCGCTCATGATTTCAGCGTTTGCGGGCGCCTTCTTTGGTCATGTTGCAGGAAAAATGCAAAAATCCAATCATGGAAGCACTCGACAAGATAGATCGGCTGATTCTGCGCACGCTGCAAGCAGATGGCCGCGCCACCTACGACCAGATCGCCGAGCAGGTCAGCCTCTCGCCCAGCGCCGTGCTGCGGCGGGTCAAGCGGCTCGAGGAGCAGCGCGTGATCGACCGCTACGTGGCGCTGGTCAAGCCCGAGGCCGTCGGGCTGGGGCTTACGGCCTATCTCAACGTGCGGCTCGAAAAGCACACCGAGAGCCACAAGCGCAACCCCATGGACCTGTTCCGCGCCAGCGTGCAGACCTGGCCCGAGGTCGTCGAGTGCGCCGCCCTCACGGGCGAGATGGACTACCTGCTGCGCGTGGTCGTGGCCGACATGGCCCACTACAGCCGCTTCATCATGGACACCCTGCTCAAGCACCCGAGCGTGCAGGACTGCAAGACCAGCTTCGTGCTCGACCGTGTCAAAGCCACCACAGCCGTGCCGGTCTAGGCAGGAAAAAGTTGCTCCATGCACACGCTTTCGGGTATTGATTCACAAATGAGTCACGAAAGTGTCCCGTCGGGCTTGCGGGTTAAGGGAAAACCCTTACATTCAAGCCATGCTTACCGCCAAGGACCTCCTCAGGGCATCCCTCGGCCTCGGCTCTTTTCTGAAGGCGCCGATGGTTGAGGCCCAGCCACGCGCCGCCACCGCGCCGCAGCCCGTCATGGTGCCGATCCGCTCGATCGGCCCGCGCGAACGCGACCGCATCGCCAGCCACCTGCTGGCGCTCAGCGCCCACGACCGCTACCTGCGCTTCGGCTATGCCGCGGGCGACGAGCAGGTGCAGCGCTATGTCGACGGCCTCGACTTCGACCGCGACGAGCTGTTCGGCATCTACAACCGCAAGCTCGAGCTGATCGCGATGGCCCACCTGGCCTTCGCGCCCGACCACCAGCCCAGCGACTGCGCCGAATTCGGCGTTTCCGTCTCGGCCCATGCCCGCGGACGCGGCTATGGCGCCCGGCTGTTCGAGCGTGCCGTGGTCGTGGCGCGCAACGAGGGCGTGGGCATGCTGTTCATCCATGCGCTCAGCGAGAACGCCGCGATGCTCAAGATCGCGCGCAATGCCGGCGCCACCGTGGTGCGCAGCGGTTCCGAATCGGAAGCCCACCTGCAGCTGCCGAGCGCCACCTTCGACAGCCGCATGAGCGAGATCGCGCTCGAGCATTACGCGGCAGTCGACTTCCACCTCAAGACGCGCGCGAAGCAGTTCTGGGCCTTTCTGGCCAGTCTTCAGGAAGTCCGCAGCGGCGTGCGCAGCGCGCGCGGCAAGTCGGCGCAATAAGGCCCTCGAGCGGCCCGGCCCTGCCCGGGAACGCTCCTTGCATACCCCCAGGCGGACCCGGTAGAGCCTGTCACATGCAATCCGGTATCCTTGCACTCCCCCCAACTACGCCCTCCCGCAGTGGCCGAACCTCACCCTGAACGCGCACCCGTCGAACGGGAAGACAAGCGCGGCTTTCTCCAGAAGCTCGCCGAATTCATCCATCCCGGTCCGGACTCGCGCGACGAGCTGATCGAAACCCTGGCGGATGCCGAAGACAACCAGGTGATCGGCGCCGAATCGCGCGTGATGCTCGAAGGCGTGCTGCGCATGGCCGACATGACGGCCGGCGACGTGATGGTCGCGGCGCCGCGCATGGACCTGGTGAACATCGACGCGCCCTACGACGCGCTGCTGCACCTGGTCATCGACACCGCGCACTCGCGCTTCCCGGTGTACGAGGGCGAGAAGGAAAACATCATCGGCATCCTGCTCGCGAAGGACCTGCTCAAGCTGCAGCGCGCGCCGGGCCTGAACATCCGCGCGCTGCTGCGGCCCGCCACCTTCGTGCCCGAGAGCAAGGGCCTGAACGACCTGCTGCGCGAGTTCCGCGGCAACCGCAACCACCTGGCGATCGTCATCGACGAGTTCGGCCGCGTGGCCGGCCTGATCACCATCGAGGACGTGCTCGAGCAGATCGTCGGCGAGATCGAGGACGAGTTCGACATCGCCGAGGACGAGGGCGACATCTTCGGCCTGGCCGACCACACCTACCGCGTCTCGGGCGACACCCCGATCGAGCGCGTGGCCGAGGCCTTCGGCATCGTGTTCGACGAGGAACAGCTCAGCGAGGACTTCGACACCATCGGCGGCCTGATCGCGCACGAGATGGGCCACGTGCCCAAGCGCGGCGAGCACCATGCGATCGGCGGCTTCGACTTCGTGGTGCTGCACACCAAGGGCGGCGCGGTGCGCTGGTTCAAGGTGTCGCCGGCCCGCGGCGGCGACGCGGCCGACTGATGCGCGCCGCACTGCTGGCCCTGGCCTTCCTGCTGGCCGGACTGGGGCAGGCCGCCTCGATCGCCATGCCCGGCTCGGGCCGGCCGCTGTGGCTGCTGCAACTGGTGTCGCTCGGCGTCCTTGCCTTCGGGCTGCGCCGACTGCGCGACGAGAACGCGGGCTGGCGCCGCGCCGGATTGCATGCCTGGCTGTTCTCCACCGCCTGGCTCAGCGGCACCTTCTGGTGGCTCTTCATCTCGATGCACACCTACGGCGGCCTCGCCGCGCCGCTGGCCGCGATCGCGGTGCTCGCACTCGCCGCCGCGCTCGGCCTGTACTACGCCCTGGCCGGCGCCTGGTTCGTGCGGCGCGGTCCGCGCGGCACGGTCACCGGCGCGCTGGTCTTTGCCGCGCTGTGGACGCTGGCCGAACTGGTGCGCGGCAGCTGGTTCACCGGCTTCCCCTGGGGCGCGGGCGGCTATGCGCATGTCGAGGGCCCGCTCGCGGGCTGGGCGCCGTGGGTCGGCGTCTACGGCATCGGCGCCGTCGCGGCCCTGGCCGCCGCGCTGGTCGCGCTGGCTCGCCCCGCGGCCCGTGCCGAACTCGCGGGCGCCGCGCTGCTGGTCGCGGTCGTGTTCGGCTTTCCGCTCGTGGCCCAGCCCTCGCGCGGCGAAGCCGCGGGCACGCTGCAGGTCGCGCTGCTGCAGGGCAACATCGCGCAGGACGAGAAATTCGTTCCCAACGGCGGCATCGAGAACGCGCTGCGCTGGTACGGCGAACAGCTGCGCGATGCCAGAGCCTCGCTGGTGGTCACGCCCGAGACCGCGATCCCGCTGCTGCCGCAGCAACTGCCCGCGGGCTACCTCGAGGCGATCCAGGCGCGCTATGCGAGCGGCAGCCAGGCGGCCGTGGTCGGCCTGCCGCTGGGCGACCGCCAGGGCTACACCAACACCGTGCTCGGCTTCCGGCCCGGCGCCGCCTCGGCCTACGCCTACAGCAAGCACCACCTCGTGCCCTTCGGCGAGTTCATTCCCTTCGGCTTCCGCTGGTTCATCGACATGATGAGCATCCCGCTCGGCGACTTCCGCAGCGGCGGCCTCGCGCAGCCCGCGCTCGCCTGGCAGGGCCAGCGCATCGCGCCGAACATCTGCTACGAGGACTTGTTCGGCGACGAGATCGGCGCCAACTTCCGCGACGCGGCGACGGCACCGACCATCCTGCTCAACGTGAGCAACATCGCCTGGTTCGGCGATTCGATCGCCATCGACCAGCATCTCGCGATCTCGCGCATGCGCGCGCTCGAGTTCGCGCGGCCGATGGTGCGCGCCACCAACACCGGCGCCACCGTGGTCATCGACGCCGAGGGCCGCGTGACCCATGCGCTGCCGCGGCTCACGCGCGGCGTGCTCGAGGCCCCGGTCGAGGGCCGCACCGGCCTCACGCCCTATGCGCGCTGGGTCGCGCACCTCGGGCTGTGGCCGCTGTGGGGGCTGGCCTGCGCGATCGTCGCGGTCGCCTTCGTGCGGCGTCGCCGCGCGGCCTGACTCAGGCCGCCACCGCGGCCGCGCGCGGCTTCACCGGCCAGTCGCGCAGCTTGCCGGGGTTCAGCAGGCCCAGCGGATCGAAGCGCCGCTTCACGGCGATCACCTCGGGCGGCAGCGGCCCGCCGGCCTTGCCGTCCTCGACGATGTTCACGTGCGGGTTGTTGATGTGCACCTCGTGCTCGCGGTGGATCTGCATGATCTCCTGCAGCCGTTCCTCGGTGCTGAAGCGCACCAGCTGCAGGCCGCTGCAGGTCATCAGGCCCGCCACGTTGCGGATGAACTCCAGGTGCATCATCACCTCGCCGCCAAGCAGCTTCTCCATCTCGATGACCTGCGCCACGTGGCGCCCCGGCACGAAGCCGCTCTGCAGGTAGGTCAGGGTCGGGTCGACCTTGAGCGCGTGCAGCGTCGTGTGGTTCCAGGTGAATTCCATCAGGGTGCGGTTGCTCTTCTGCACCTCGGCCGCGGTCTTGCGGTAGCTCACCGTGCCGCCGAAGCTCTCGACCAGCTGCAGCAGCGCCGGCTCGCTGGCCTCGGCCACCAGCGACAGCACCGTGTGGCAGCCCTTGGGCAGGTGCGCCGCGAGCTGCGCCAGGTGGTCGGAGATCGGCGCCGCATAGAACGACACCTCGCGCTTCACGATGCCCGGCGCGTTCGCGAGCCGGTCGGCGAAGTTCAGCGCGCCCTCGAAATCGGAGAAGGTCACGAGCGTCTCGAGCCACGGATGCGCGGGCGCCAGCGCGACCTCGAGCTCGAGCACCAGCCCGTTGGTGCCCCACAGGTGGTGCATGCGCATCGCCTCGGCGCCGCGCAGCTCCACCACCTGGGGTTCGGCCTCGATGGTCATCGCGCGGATGCCGAGCACGTTGCCGGGCGCACCCAGCGGCCCGTAGTTGATCGAGCCCACGCCGCCGAAGCCGCCACCGAACAGGCCGCCGAGCGTGGCGCTGCGGTAGGTCGAGGGCACGCAGCGCATCTCCTGGCCGCTGGCCCTGGTCTGCTTCTCGAGCTCGCCCAGGCGGATGCCGGCCTGCGCGCGCGCCACGCCGGGCTGCACCCAGAGGCAGGCGTTGTAGCCGGTCATGTCGAGCACCACGCCGCCGGCCAGCGGCGTGGTCTGGCCGTAGTTGCCGGTGCCGCTGCCGCGCACCGTGATCGGCACGCCGTGGCGCGCGCAGGCGCCGACCACCGCGCGGATCTCGTCCTCGCTGCGCGGGCGCACCACCACGTCGGCATGCCTGCCTTCGAGCTGGCGCTTGAGCACCGGGCTGAACCAGGAGAAGTCCTGCGACAGCCGCACGACGCGGCCCTCGTCGGTGATCCAGTCGAGGTCGGGGAGTTCGAGCAGCAGCGGCCCGATGGAAGATTCTTGTGCGTTCATGTTGGGATCAGTCCTGGGAAAGTTCGCTCGCATGCCACGAGCCCAGCGCCACCTTGGTGAGCCAGGCCATCAGCACGAAGAGCGCGACGCCGGTGAGGGAAATCAGCAGCAGCGCGGCGAACATCCGCGGGATGTTCAGCTGGAAGCCCGCCTGCAGGATCTGGTAGGCCAGTCCCGCGCCCGAGCCGCCGGTGCCGGCCACGAACTCCGCCACCACCGCGCCGATCAGCGCGAGGCCGCTGGAGATGCGCAGGCCGCCGAAGAAGTAGGGCAGCGCGCTCGGGATGCGCAGCCGCACCAGTTGCTGCCAGCGCGTGGCGCGGTTGAGCTTGAAGTAGCTCTGCAGGTCGGGGTCGATGCTGCGCAGGCCCAGCGTGGTGTTGCTGATGATCGGGAACAGCGCCACCAGCGCCGCGCACACGGTCATCGCGGCCGTCGGGTTCTTGACCCAGATGATGGTCAGCGGCGCCACCGCCACGATCGGCGTGACCTGCAGCAGCACGGCGTACGGAAAGAGCGCGGTCTCGATGCGCTTGCTCTGCACGAACAGGAACGAGATCAGCACGCCCGCCACCGTGGCGAGCACGAAGGACAGCACCGTGATCTTGAGCGTGACCAGGAGCGCGCTGCCCAGCGGCGCCCAGTCGGTCACCAGCGTCTGCAGCATCAGCCAGGGCGAGGGCACGAGGTAGGGCGGCAGCTCCATCGCCACCACCATCCATTGCCACAGCGCGATCAGCAGCAGGCCGATCGCCAGGGGATAGAGCACGCGCTGCACGCGCGGCTGGCTCAGCAGCGGCGTGCGGCTCATCGCGCGTGCTCCTCGTCGGCATGGCTGGCGCGCAGCAGGCTGTCCTGCAGCCGCTTGGCATGGCGCGCGAATTCGGGCGTGACCATGAAGTCGGCGCTGCGCGGATAGGGTTCGTCGATCTGGAACTGCTCGACCACGCGGCCCGGCCGCGCGGCCATCATCACCACGCGGCTCGATAGGAACACCGCCTCGTGGATCGAGTGCGTCACGAAGATCACCGTGAGCTTCTTCTTGCGCCAGAGCTCGAGCAGGTCGGCGTCGAGCTTGTGGCGCGTGATCTCGTCGAGCGCGCCGAAGGGCTCGTCCATCAGCAGCAGGTCGGGCTGCGTGACCAGCCCGCGCGCGATCGACACCCGCATCTGCATGCCGCCCGAGAGCGCGCGCGGCAGCGCGCCCGCGAACTTCTCGAGGCCCACCAGCGCGAGCGACTCCATCACGCGCGCATCGGCCTCCTTGCGCGGCACGCCCGCGAGATCGAGCGGTAGCCGCACGTTGGTCTGCACGCTGGCCCAGGGCATCAGCGTGGGCGACTGGAACACGAAGGACAGCTTGTGCGGGCAGTCATGCAACTGCGCCACCGGCTTGCGCCACACCAGCAGCCGGCCGTCGCTGGGCTCGAGCATGCCCGCCACCATCTTGAGCAGCGTGCTCTTGCCGCAGCCCGAGGGACCGAGCAGCGTGACGAACTCGCCCTCGGCGATCGACAGGTCGACCGGCAGGAGCGCCTGCGTGCCGTTGGGATAGGTCTTCTCGGCCGAGAGCACTTCCACCGCGGGCACGGCAGGCACCGTCGGCGGCGCGAGGGTGTGGGGGTCGATGCGGTTCATGGCGTGGCGACGGTCAGGGCAGCACCTTGGCGTCCTTCACGAACTCGGTCGTGTAGGTCTTCGCGAGCTCGACCTTGGCCGGGTCGAGCAGCTTGGCGCTCACGAGGAAGTCGTAGCTGGCCTTGGCGCGCGTGTCGGTCATCACGCCGATGCCGAGCTTGGCCGCGTCGCCGCCCGTGATCATTCCCATCTCCTTGAGCTTGGCCACGCTGTAGGCGAGTTGGTCGTCGGTCATGTTGGGGTTGTCCTTCTTGATCAGCGCGTTGGCGGGCGCGGGATCGGCGAGGTAGCTCTTCCAGCCTTCGGCCGAAGCCTTGACGAAGGCCGCGACCTGCTTGCTGCGCTCCTTCACCGTCTTCTCCATGCACGAGACGGTGGTGGCATAGGCCGGGAAGCCGTGGTCGCTGAACATCAGCACCGTGCTCTTCACGCCGGCCTTCTGGATCGCGTAGGGCTCGGAGGTCAGGTATCCCTGCTGGGCCGTGTTCCTGTCGGCCACGAAGGGCTGGATGTTGAAGGTGTAGGGCCGGGTCTGCTCGTCCTTGAGGCCGAACTTGGCCTTGAGCCAGGGCCAGTAGCCGCGGTTGGCCTGCGCGCCGATCAAGAGCGTCTTGCCCTTGAGGTCCTCGAAGCTCTTCACGTCGTCGTGCGCGATCAGTACCTGCGGGTCCTTCTGGAAAAAGGCCGCCACGTTGACCACCGGCACGCCGCCCTCGCGCACCTGCATCATCTGGATGTCGCTCGAGCCCATGATGCAGTCGGCCTGGCCGGCCGCCATCATCTGCGTGATGTTGACCTGCGGGCCGCCCATCTTGATGGTCACGTCAAGGCCGTACTTCTTGTAGATGCCCTGCGCCACGGCCTGGTAGAAGCCGCCGTGCTCGGCCTGCGCGTACCAGTTGGTCATGTAGGTGAACTTGTCCTCGGCCTGCGCGGGCGCGGCGAGGAAGGCGATGGCGGCGGCGCCGGCCAGGGACAGTGCGAAGGAGCGCATGGGAGGACCTCTCTAGGGCGTGGGTGAAGAAAACGGGGAAAGACGGGCCGATGCAAGAAGCAGGCTCAGGCCGGCGCGAAGGACTGCTGCACGAAGCCCTGCTGGTGGCCGCGCTCCCAGGTAGCTTCCTCGCGCACCACCCAGCGCAGCGCATGCAGCTCGGTCAGCGCCTGCACCCAGCTGTCGGACAGCGTGTCGAGGATCGCCTCGCCCTGTTCGCGCGTGGCGGTGGTCGGGTCGCCGATCACGCCGCTGGGGCCGAAGTCGCGCGCGGTCCAGGCGCAGGCCGGGCGGCCGTCGGCCGACAGCAGCTTGATCGGGAAGGGCGGCGGGAAGTTGGCCACCGCGCGCTCCATGTGCACCGTCTCGGGCGCGAGCGCGAGCATCAGCGCGGTCTCGGAATGGCCGGCATGCATCGCGAGCCTCTTCTCCTGCTCGCTCACCTGCTTGCTGGCCGCGCTCGGCAGCCGCGACACGCCGTGCGGCACCACCACGAAGTCGCCATGGCGCAGCCGCAGTTCGCGCGCCGCCATCTCGAGCACCTGCGGCTGGCCGCCGTGGCCGTTGGCGAACAGCAGCTTGCGAAAGCCCGAGCGGTAGACCGACTCGCCGATCTCGGTCACGGTCGACAGCAGCGTGGTGCCGGTCAGCGTCATCGTGCCGGGGAAATGCAGGTGCTCTTCCGACTTGCCGTAGGTGATGGTGGGCAGCGCGAAGGCGCGCACCTCGGCCGGCAGCTTCTCGAGCGCCTTGCCCATCACGCCCGAGCTGATCACGCTGTCGACCGAGCACGGCAGGTGCGGGCCGTGCTGCTCGATCGCGCCGCAGGGCAGCACGATGACCGTGTTCTCGCGGTCGGGCAGCGCGGCGATCTCGGTCCAGCTCAGGTAGGGCAGGAAGCGGTGGGGAGGGATGTAGCCGTGGAGCATGGGGGCGGTCCTTGGAGTGGTTCTGTTCGTTGAAGAGGCTCAGGCGTCGACGGCGCCGCTGTGCGCGCGCCAGGTCGCCGGCACCTCGCCGTGCGCGACGCGGCCCGCGCGCAGCACCACGCGCGATGCGCTGCGCGAGGGCCAGCCGAAGCGGTCGGCCGCGCCGAAGAGCACGAGGTCGGCGGGTGCGCCGACGAGCGTCGGGCGTTGCGTGGTGGCGCCGCGGCGCAGCCAGTCGGCGCGGCACAGCGCCTGCGACCAGGTCTCGAAGGGTTCGTCGAGCTGCGCCACCAGCGCGGCCGTGCCCAGCGCTTCCACCGGATCGAAGCTGCCAAGGCGGCAGAACGGGTCCTGCACGTTGTCGCTCGCGAACAGCAGCGGAATGCCGCGCTCGCGCGCTTCCTTCACCAGCGTGATGCCGCGCCGGCGCGGCGTGCGGCCGGTCACGGCGTCCTGCAGCAGCAGGTTGGTGGCGGGCAGCGAGACCACCGTGATCGGCGCGCGCGCCACCGCGTCGAGCGTGGCCAGCGCCTGCGCCTCGGGCTGTTCCGCAAGCGCGCAGACGTGGCCGCAGACCACGCGGCCTTCGTAGCCGATCTCGGCCAGGATGCGCGCGGTGGCCGCCAGGCCCGTGGCCGAGGCATTGAGCTCCTCGTCCACGTGCAGGTCGATGTCGAGCTCGCAGGCCTGCGCCGAGCGCAGCAGGTTGCGCAGCGCGTTCTCGCTCCAGTTGGTGGAGTGCACGAAGCCGCCGAGCAGCGCGTGCGGCCCGGTGGCCTTCACCTGCTTCGCGAGCCGCAGCGCCTGCGCCGCGTCCTCGAACAGCGGCAGCTTGATCAGGCTCACCTGCTCGAGGCGCACGCGGCCTTTCCATTCCTGCGCCAGTTCGGCCATCACCGGCCAGGCCATCGGCAGGGCATCGGGCTCCCACCAGTCGACGTGCGTGCGCAGGTGCGTGGTGCCGCATTCCCAGGCCCATTGCAGCCCGCGCGCCGCGCGCTCGCGCACGTCGGCGGGCGTCCAGTTCACGCGGTCGGCCAGCATCGCGTCGATGGCGCCGAGCAGGCCCGGCTGCACCGCCTTCATGCGCGGCAGCGTGAAGACCTTGTCGAGGTGCGTGTGGGCGTCGACGAAGCCCGGCAGCGCGAGCGTGCCGCCGAGGTCCCAGCCCGCGGCGGGCGTCGGAGCATCGTCCGCGGGTTGCAGCGACTGCACGCGGCCGCCCTCGATCGCGAGTCGCGCGAGCACCGGCACGCCGTCGCGCTGCGGCCAGTCGGCCGGCAGCAGCCAGCGCGGCAGGCGCAGCCGGTCGAGCAGCACGGGCGCGCTCATGCGAAGCGCGCCATGGCGTTGCCGACCTTGGCCATGAAGCGCTTGAGCTGGGGCTCGGTCGCCACGTTCATGTGGTAGTGGGCGTGGTAGTCGACCCGGGCGCCATGCCCGGTCAGCCGTTTCATGTAGCGCGTGACGATCTTGCGCGGCGGGTCGCCCATGTACATCGCCACCCAGCGCGGCCGGCCGTAGGTGACCACGGCGCTGATGCGCTTGATGTGCGTGAGCATCGGCTTCACGTTGGCGGGATCGCTGATGTCGAAGGCCACGCCGGGCATGAAGAGCCGGTCGAAGTAGCCCTTGAGCATGGCCGGCAGGCCGAAGCACCAGGTCGGGAAGCAGAACACGATGCCCTCGGCCCACTGCAGCCGCTCGACGTAGGGCTTGAGCGGCAGCTGGTTGGCCGGCACCTCGTGGTAGCCCAGCCGCTCCTCGCGCGAGAGCACCGGATCGAAGCCCTCGGCATAGAGGTCGCAGTCGTCCACCTCGTGGCCGGCCGCGCGCAGGTTCTTCAGCACCTCCTGGTGCAGGGCGGCATGGAAGCTGGTTTCGACCGGATGGCAGTAGACGACGAGCACGCGCATGGTGTTTGACCGCTTAATCAGAGCAAGTGGTCAGGTTTAGCAAGCGACGTGCCAGCGCGGGCGCACCGGATTGGGGCCGGTGCGGTTTTGGAGGGGAGAGCAATGCGCCCGGACGGCGCGTGGGTGCTAGCTTGCGCGGATGCCGCAGCCGGCCAGCACGAAGGCCACCAGCTCGCGCGCGATCGGCTCGCGGTCGATCGGCGCGTCGCTCGGCAGGCCCAGCATCACGCGCGTCTGGATCGCGTAGTCGGCGTAGCTCTGGGTCATGGCCCAGACGTGCATCAGCAGGATGCGCGCATCGAGCGGGCGCATCTGGCCGCGCGCGATCCAGCCGTTGATGATGTCGACCTTCTTCTGCGTCCAGGCGCGCGCATTGGGCCAGTAGCGGTCGAGGTTGCGGCCGCCGTCGAGGATCTCGCGCGTGAAGATGCGCGACATCTCGGGGCTGTCGATCGCATGGTCGAGCTTCTTGCGGATGTAGTCGCCGAGCACCGTCGCCGGGTCGCTCGCGTCCTCGAACGAGAACACCACCTTCCACGCATGCAGCACCTGCATCAGCAGTTCTTCGTACAGCTCTTCCTTGCCGACGATGTAGTAGTGCAGCTGCGGCTTGGTGAGGCCGGCGCGCGCCGCGATGGCCTGGGTCGAGGTGCCCTTCAGGCCGTGCAGGCTGAACTCCGCGATCGCCGCGGCGCGGATCGCCGCCATGATGCGCTCGCGGCCCGGGCGCGCGCGCGACAGCGGCCCGTCGGGCGCGGGCATTTCCTGGGCGGTCGAGACGGGAAGGGCGGCGGAATCGGCGTTCATGGCGAGGGAGTGGCGCGGCGTGCGCGCGTTGGATGGTAATGCCTGCTTCCTCGCAGCCGCATGACCGCATGCCATGCCGGCATGGCCGCGCCGGGCAGCCGGGCATGGTTCATGTATCTTCTCGCCGCCTCGAAAAATTCATTCAACACAAGGAGTTCTCCATGTACCTTTCCCCCCGCTTCAGGGCCCTCGCGGCCGGTGCCGCGATGCTGGCGGCCAGCGCGCTCGCTCAGGCGCAGCAGGCGCTTCCCAACGTGGTGATCCTGGCCACCGGCGGCACCATCGCGGGCGCGGGCGCCTCGGCCGTCAACAGCGCCACCTACGCGGCCGCCAAGGTCGGCGTCGACAAGCTGATCGCGGGCCTGCCCGAGCTCTCCAAGGTCGCCAACGTGCGCGGCGAACAGGTGTTCCAGGTCGCCTCCGAGAGCCTCACCAACGACAACCTGCTCACGCTCGCCAGGCGCGTGTCGGCGCTGTCCAAGCAGAGCGACGTCGACGGCATCGTGATCACGCACGGCACCGACACGCTGGAAGAAACCGCCTACTTCCTGACCCTGACCGTGCACACGCCCAAGCCGATCGTGGTGGTCGGCTCGATGCGTCCGGGCACCGCGCTGTCGGCCGACGGCGCGCTCAACCTGTACGACGCCGTGACGGTGGCCGGCAGCAAGGACGCCGCGGGCAAGGGCGTGCTGGTGACGATGAACGACAACATCGACACCGCGCGCGACGTGAGCAAGAGCGTGAACATCAAGACCAGCGCCTTCTCGAGCCAGTGGGGCCCGCTGGGCATGGTGGTCGAGGGCAAGAACTACTGGTTCCGCGCGCCGGTCAAGCGCCACACCATGTTCTCGGAGTTCAACATCGACCAGATCAGCGCGCTGCCGCCGGTCGAGATCGCGATGGGCTACGAGGGCGTGTCCTCGACCGCCATCGACGCGCTCGCCAAGAGCGGCATCAAGGCGCTGATCCATGGCGGCACCGGCAACGGTTCGGTCGCCGACCGCATCGTGCCGAACCTGCAGAAGGTGCGCGCCGACGGCATCGTCGTCATCCGCAGCTCGCGCGTGCCCGACGGCTTCGTGATCCGCAATGCCGAGCAGCCCGACGACAAGTACGACTGGGTGGTGGCGCACGACCTGCGCCCGCAGAAGGCGCGCATCCTCGCGATGGTCGCGCTGACCAAGACCAGCGACACCAAGGAACTGCAGCGCATCTTCTGGGAATACTGATCGCTCGATCCGCGCCGGTCGCCGGGGCCGCGTTCCTTCCGCAGGGGAGGGCGCGGCCCTTTTTTCATGGGCAAGGGTTTCAGCGCGCGCGCCGCCGCTGGCGGTGCCGCGCGAACTCCAGCCCGCCCACGCACACCAGCAGCCAGGCCAGCCCGGTCAGCAGGCCCGCCACCACGTCGCTCGCGAAGTGCACCTGCAGGAAGATCCGGCTGCAGGCGATGGTGACGATCGCGGCGGCGCCGGCCATCGCCGCCGCCACGTGCCAGCGCGGCGGCAGCAGGCGCAGCGCGAGATAGACCAGCATGCCGTAGCTCACGATCGCGCCCGCGCTGTGGCCGCTCGGGAAGCTGTAGCTGGTCTCGTGCGCCAGGCCGTGGTCGTGCAGCGGCCGGGCGCGCGCGAAGATCTGCTTGAGCGCCGGGTTCAGCAGCACGATGCCCACCAGCGCCATCGACCAGCCGAGCGCCAGGCCGCGGTGCGAGCGGTGCCACAGCAGCAGCGCCACCAGCACCGCCACCGGCGCCAGCGTGGCGAAGTCGCCGAGCCGCGTGAGCCAGCTGAACGCGAGGATCACGCCGTGCGGCATGTGCTGCGCGATCGCGTCGGTCAGTGCCTGGTCGGCCAGGCCCAGCGTGCGGCCGTCGCCGAGGTTCGAGGCGATCCAGGCGAACAGGCTGGAGGCACCGAGGATCGTCGCGAAGCCCAGCACCAGCGCGAACACCAGCCGGGGCTCGTCGGGTTCTTCTTCCGCGGCCAGCGCGAGCCGGCGGCGCTGCGCCATCCAGCAGGCCAGGCCGGCGGCCAGCACCGAGGCCAGCAGCAGCGAGAGGAAGCCGCCCAGCGCATGGGCGCCGAGCTGTTCGGCATGCGCGACCAGGGCGGGCGGGGTGGGGAGAGGAGAGGAAGAAAGGGAGGAAGGGACGGGGACTGCCGATGACATGCGGCGCACCCTAAAGCGGCGCCGCCGCGCTGGCAAGCGAAAGCCTTACGGCGTCGGCGAGCACGAAGGCCTGGCGCTCGGCCGCATAGTCCCAGCGCTCGACCATGCAAGCGTGCGCGCCATCGTCGCGCCGCACCACGTTGACCGAGTTCGGATGCCCCGCGCGCACGCGCCACGACACCGCCGTGCCCGCCTGCACCGCCCACATCGGCCGCGGGACATCGACGAGGCATTCGTGCAGCGGCAGCACGAAGGGCAGGTGGATGTGGCCGCCGAGCACCAGGTCGGCACCGGCCTGGGCCCAGCGCGCCGCGGCGGCCTCGCCGCCATGCAGCCGGTTGCCGATGTCCTCGCGCCGCGTCACCGCCACCGGCTGGTGCGTGACCACCACGCGCAGCTGCGAAGGCGCCGCCGCGGCGAGCCGTCGCGCCACGCGCTCGACCTGCGCGCGCGACACCTCGCCGTCCTCGTGGCGCCAGCGGCGCGTGGTCTTGACGCCGATCGCCAGCCAGCCGGGCAGGTCGACCACCGGCTCGAGCTCGTCGCCGAAGGCCTCGCTGTAGCGGCCGTAGGGCGCGAAGGCGCGCGCCGCGAGCTGGAACAGCGGGATGTCGTGGTTGCCCGGGATCGCCAGCAGCGCCCGCGGCGCCAGCCGGTCGACGAAGGCACGCGCTGCCGCGAACTGCGCGCGCGTGGCGCGCTGGGTGATGTCGCCCGACAGCACCAGCAGCTCGGGCGCGAGCTCGCGCGCCAGCCGCTCGAGCGCCGCCAGCACCGGCGGCTGCTCGGTGCCGAAGTGCGGGTCGGACACCTGCAGCAACACGCTCATTGCTTGGCCGCCTCGAGCTCGGGCGCCACGTCGGGCCGTATCAGCCACAGCGGCTCGGGCGAGACGCGGAACAGCAGCGGCATCTCGGCCCAGCCGATCTCGCCGTCGGTCGCCACCTTCACGCGCCGCGGGCCGCGGCTGCCCGCGCGGCCGATGCGCACCGTCATCGATTCGAAGGGAAAGCTCAGCACCTCGTCGGCCTCGCCGAGCCGCCCGAGCGCGCCGCGCAGCAGCAGCCCCGGCATCGACAGCAGGCCATGGGGCTTGAGCGCCACCGCCGCCAGCTGCCCCTGCTCGGGCGCGTCGGCATGCTCGATGCCGATCTGCAGCAGCTGCAGCGGGTTGTTGCCCACGAACAGCGTGGGCGTGCGGATCGCGCGCTCCTGGCCGCGCCAGGCCATGCGCAGGTCGAGCGTGCGGTGGCCGCGCAGCACCGTGAGCAGGCCCGCGCCGAGCGCGATCAGGCGGTTGCGCCCGTAGCGCGACTTGTAGTGCTCGCGCTCCTCGAGCAGTTGGGCATACAGGCCCAGGCTGGCGTTGACCAGGAAGGCGCGGTCGTTGAGCAGTCCGACCTGCACCGGCCGCGGCGGCTGGGTCAGCAGCACCTCGAGCGCCTGCGCGGTGTCGCGCGGGATGCCGTGGGCGCGGCTGAAGTAGTTGAAGGTGCCCTGCGGCAGCACGCCGAAGGCGCAGCCGCTGCCCAGCGTGGCCTGGGCCACGGCATTGATCGTGCCGTCGCCGCCCGCGGCCACCACCACGCCCCCGGCGGCCCGCGCGCGCTCCACCGCCTCGCGCGCCAGCGCGCGCAGGCTGCCGGGGCCGTCGTCGGCGCTGCCGCGGTCGACCGTGAAGATGCGCAGCCGGCGGTCGGCCGCGGCGCAGCCTTCCTCGATGACCTCGCGGGCCTGGACGGCGTCCTCGCTGCCGGAGGCGGCATTGAGCACGATGAAGAGCGGGGTGTTCGGGCCGGTCTCGGGCACTGGCATGGGGTCGTAGGGGGCTGGGGGCTCGTGGGAGGGAGTCGGATCGGCGCGGCGGGCGGGCGTTCCCGGCCGGCTGAAAAAGCGTCGACCGCGCGGCCGTGGAAGACAGGGGCCCGCGCGGACCCCGGTTTGTCGCACGGCCCGCGCCCGGTCCGTGGCAGGCGCCTTCCCGACCCGCTGTGGGAGAGTTGCCCTCCGCCCGTAAAATCGCGGGCTTTCGCGGCGCACCGCCGCGCTTTCGTCCAACGCCCGGCCGCGCCGGCCGGCACCCTTCATGTTGACCTTCCAGCAAATCATTCTCAAATTGCAGTCGTACTGGGCCGACAAGGGCTGCGCGCTGCTGCAACCGTACGACATGGAAGTGGGCGCGGGCACCTCGCACACCGCCACCTTCCTGCGCGCGCTCGGCCCCGAGCCCTGGAAGGCCGCCTACGTGCAGCCCAGCCGCCGCCCCAAGGACGGCCGCTACGGCGAGAACCCGAACCGCCTGCAGCACTACTACCAGTACCAGGTCGTGCTCAAGCCCGCGCCCGCGAACATCCTCGAGCTCTACCTCGGCAGCCTCGAGGCGCTGGGCTTCGACCTCAAGAAG
>JAESGN010000287.1_pt1 | contig 71061 bp, 71 predicted proteins | sample 9269731 | NCBI WGS metagenome assembly JAESGN01 (sample SAMN15720683, study PRJNA650826) | algae metagenome | isolation source: Mojavia pulchra JT2-VF2 and co-occurring heterotrophs from desert soil | place: USA: Cadiz Valley, Joshua Tree National Park, CA | collected 1998-06-08
GTTGGTGGGGGGGGGGGGGGGGGGGGGCCCATACGGTGGACGAAGTTGACCCCCACCCGACCGCCTTCGCTATGCTAAGGCGGTCGACCTCCCCCTTTCAGGGGGAGGTGAAGGCTCTCGCATCATGAACCTCCTCTCCATCCAGTCGCACGTCGCCTATGGCCATGTCGGCAACGCCGCCGCGGTGTTTCCGCTGCAGCGGATCGGCGTCGAGGTCTGGCCGGTCAACACCGTGCAGTTCTCCAATCACACCGGCTATGGCGGCTGGACCGGCGAGGTATTCGGCGCAGCCCACATCCGCGATGTGGTGAAAGGCATCGAAGACCGCGGCGTGCTGTCGAATTGCGACGGCATCATCTCCGGCTATATGGGCTCCGCGGACACCGGCGAGGCGATCCTGGACGCAGTGGCGCGGGTGAAGCATGCCAATCCGGCCGCACAATATTGCTGCGATCCGGTGATCGGTGACGCCGATACCGGAATCTATGTGCGCGACGGCATTCCGGATTTCATCCGCACCCGCGCGCTACGGGTCGCGGACGTGGCCTGTCCGAACCAGTTCGAACTCGGCGCTCTCACCGGGTTCGATACCGGAACCATGGACGGCACGCTGGCGGCGGTCGACTTCCTGCATGCCTTCGGCATTGGCACGCTGCTGGTGACATCGGTCCAGACCGACGAAACACCGGACGACAGTATCGAGATGATCGCGTCCGGCCGCGATGGCCGGTTCCGGTTGCGGACGCCGCACCTGCCGATCACGGTCAATGGCGCGGGCGATGCGATCGCGGCCTTGTTCTTCGCGCATCTGCTGCGGACCGGATTGAGCGCCGAAGCCATGGCGCAGGCCGGTTCCTCGCTGTTCGGAGTGCTGAAACTCACCGCCGAGCGTGGCTCGCGCGAAATCCTGCTGATCGAGGCGCAGGAGGAACTGGTGAATCCATCGCAGGTGTTCGAGGCGAAGCGGTTGGGCTAAGTAGGCTCCCGCTCGGCCTCGTCCTTCGAGGCGGCGCTTCGCGCCCCTCAGGATGAGGGCGGAATGTGCTTTGGGAAACCAATCATGCGACGCCGCTTCGTCACCCTCGATGTGTTCACGCAAACCCGCTTTGCCGGCAATCCGCTGGCGGTGGTGCTGGAATCCGATGGTCTCGACAAGGCCGGCATGCAGGCGATCGCACGCGAGTTCAACCTCGCCGAAACCGTGTTCGTGATGCAGCCGTCGAACCAGCGGCATCGTGCGATGCTGCGGATCTTCACGCCGATGGCGGAACTGCCATTCGCCGGTCATCCGACGGTCGGGACCGCGGTGCTGCTCGGCTGTATGAGCGGCTACAATCTCGGCTTGCACGAGATGGTGCTGGAGGAGGCCGTCGGCGATGTCCATTGCATGGTCGAGGCGCAGGGCCGGGAGCGGGGGCGCGCGAGCTTCGTGCTGCCGCGTCTGCCGGAGCGGACAGGGGAATCCGTAACGGCTTCGGACGCCGCGGCGGCACTGTCGTTGAACGAGGAGGAGATCGGCTTCGGCGCCTGCTCGCGCTGGTCGGCCGGCGTTCCAGCGCATTTCGTTCCGGTGCGCGATCTCGACGCGATCGGGCGCGCAGCACCTGCGAGTTCGTTCGAAGCCGCATTTGGCAAGGAGGGCCGGGCGGTGGTCTATCTTTATTGCGGCCAGACTGCGGAGCCTGACCATCATTTCCATGCCCGCATGTTCGCGCCGAAGCTCGGCATTCAGGAGGATCCGGCAACCGGCGCCGCGGCCGCGGCGTTCGCCGGCGTCGTGATGGACATCGCGCATCCGGGCGACGGCGAGCATCGCTTCGTGATCGAGCAGGGCTACGAGATGGGGCGGCCGAGCCAGATCGAACTCGGCATGACGGTTGCCGACGGGGCGCTCACGCGTGCCACCATCGGCGGTGCTGCTATCATCGTCAGTGACGGGCATATAGAAGCGTGACGGCCGGGCAGGTGCTGCGCATCGAGACGCTCGATCTGCATGTTGCTGCGTTCGATTGGGCGTTCGCACGCGAGCGCCGCGCCGATATCGACGCGCATTTCGAGGCGCAGCGGCGCAATAAGCCGGGATTGTGGAACGGCCGCGTGCTGCTGATGAATCAGCACGAGATTTCGGGCGGCACCTTAAGCGGCGGCTTTTTCGAGACCGACTTCGCAAGCTTCATGGCCTGGCGCGATTTCGGCTGTCCCGGCGATGACGTGACGAATTGCTTTGCGCTGGGTGCGCTGCAGGGCTCGGACGGTGCTTACGTGCTTGGCGTCATGAGTGCGGGCACCATGAATGGCGGCAAAATCTATTTTCCGGGCGGCACGCCGGACCTGAACGACGTGGTGGACGCCAAGGTCGATCTCGACGCCAGCGTCCTCCGCGAGGTGCGGGAGGAGACTGGGCTCGACCCGGAGGAATTCAAGATCGATGCCGGTTGGCATTGCCTGCCCGCGGGACCGATGATCGCGCTGCTGAAGCCGATGCGGGCCCGGGAGACGGCCGACCGGCTCCGCGACCGCATCCGCGCGCATATCGCGCGCGAGGCCGAACCTGAGCTTGCGGATGCCTATGTGGCGCGCGGCGCGGCCGACATCGACCCTATGATGCCTGGCTTTATCCAGACCTTCTTGCGCAGCGCAACAGCATAAACGCGCTTGTCAAAGGCGGCGCATCGCAGTCAAGTGTGCGTCATGAAAATCGAAACTCTCGCCCGCAAATACCGCATCGACAATCCGGAAAAATTTCGCCTGTCGGATATCGATCCCGGCGACACGGCAGGCCTCACCATCGACAAGGACGAAGCCAAGCAGATGCTGGGGGACAGCATCGAAAGTCTGTCGAAGCTGCAGGAGATGCTCTATGCACAGGACCGCTGGGCGGTGCTTGCGATGTTCCAGGCGATGGATGCCGCCGGCAAAGACGGCGTCATCAAGCATGTGATGTCGGGGATCAACCCGCAGGGCTGTCAGATCTATTCGTTCAAGGCACCGACCTCGCACGAACTCGACCACGATTTCATGTGGCGCACCACCATCGCCACGCCCGAGCGCGGGCGGATCGGCATTTTCAACCGCTCCTATTACGAGGAAGTGCTGGTCGTGCGCGCGCACCCCGAGATTCTCGCGAAGCAGAAGATTCCGCCGCAACTCGTGACCAAGGATATCTGGAAGCAACGATACGAGGACATTCGAAACTTCGAAAAATTTCAGGCGCGCAACGGCACGCTGATCCTCAAGTTCTTTCTGCATGTGTCGAAGGATGAGCAGGCCGAACGCTTCCTGGAGCGGATCGACGACCCGGCGAAGAACTGGAAGTTCAATCTGGGCGATGTCGCGGAGCGAAAGCTCTGGGACGATTACATGCGCTATTATGAGGAGACGATCCGCGAGACCAGCCGGCCGCATGCGCCTTGGTTCGTGGTGCCAGCGGACAAGAAATGGTTCACCCGGCTGGTGGTCGCCTCGGCGCTGGTCGAGGGGCTGGAGAGCCTCAACCTGCATTTTCCGCGGGTCGACGACGCGACCCGCGACGAACTGAAGAAGTCGCGCGTCCTGCTGGCCGCCGAATTGCCGGAGAAGAAGAAAAACGGCAAGACCAACGGCAAGCTGAACGGCAAGCGCGATTAGTGCTGGGTTGTTTTCCTGCCCCGCGCCGCGGAGAAGACCGGCCCTCGGGCCTAGGCATCCCGCCAGGCGAAGCGGACCAGGCCAGCCATGATCAGCAGCAAGCCTACGATCAGCCAGACCACGCCGGGCCATCCGGTCGTATTCCACAACAGGCCGGGGATCAGGCCGCCGAAACTGCCGCCGATATAGAACGATGTGACATAGAGGCCGACCGCCGACGAATTGCCCCCGCCTGCATTGGTTGCGACGAAGCTTTGGCAGCAGACCTGCACATAGAATCCGGACCCTGTGATCATCAAGAGGCCGAGCACGATGACCGGCAGCGACGGCGCCAGCGTCAGCAGGATGCCGCACATCCAGACCGACAGCGCGATCAGTCCGAACTTGCGCCGGCCGAGCAGCGAAACCAGGCGCCCGGTAAAGGGCGCGGTCACGATGCTGATCAGGTAGGTCACGAACACCGCACCGATCGCCACGGTCGAAAGGTTGAAGGGCGGCGCCGCCAGTCGAAAGCCGAGATAGGTGAAGGCGGCGAGGAAGTTGAACATGATGCCGAAGCCCACGCCGAAGGTGGCGAGCAGCCTCGGGTTGCGGACATGCGCCATCATCTGTCGCAGCGATGTGGCAAGCGTGGTGCCATGCACGAAACTGCGCTCGCGCGGCAGCAGCGCGATGACGATCAGCGCGCACAAGGCGGTCAGGGCCGCATCGGCCAGCAGCGCCTCCCGCCAGCCGACAGGCTCCGCCAGCGCCGCCGTGATCATGCGCCCGCCGAAGCCGCCGACGGCGGTGGCGGCGATGAACGTCCCGGTCACGGCGGTTGCTTCGCTCGCGGGCCATTCGGCACCGATATAGGCGACCGAGACCGCAAAGATCGGCGGCAGCAGGAGACCCTGCACGAAGCGCCAGAACAGCAGCGCCTCAAGACTTTGCGAGAAACCCATCATCACGCCGGGAACGACCAGCAGCGCGATCGCAATCGCGATGACGAAGCGACGTCCGAGCACGTCGGCGATCACCCCGGTAAACGGGGCGGTCAGCGCGACCGCGAGCGCACTCACGGTCATGATCTGGCTGATTGCGGCGGGTCCCACGCCGAATTCCTCCGACATCAACGGCAGCACCGCTTGCGGCGCGTACATGTTGAGCATCGCGGTGAAACCGGCCGTCGCAATCGCGACGCGGGGCAGGGGACGGAGCATGGGAGGGGCTGAAGCAGGGGTGGGTTGCAGCCGCCAAGATTGCCCAGCCGGGGCGCCTTTGCTAGAGCGCGAGACCCCTTTCCGGGCATGACCTCCATGCAATCCGAACCCAGCGACGGCGGGCCTCCGCCGACTTGGAGCCTTGATGGTGTCCGTGCAGGCGCCGTGAGCATTGCTCCGGCGCTGCCGGGCGTGGCGCTGTTCGGCGCGGCCTTTGGTGCGCTCGCGGCCGAGCGCGGCCTGACCACGCTGGAAGCGGTGCTGATGAGCGGGATCGTGTTTGCGGGCGTGGCACAGATTGCCTCAATGGAACTCTGGTCGCCGCAGATCACGCCGGCGCTGGTGCTGACCATCGCATTCACGGCGCTGGTGATTAATCTGCGCATGTTGCTGATGAGCGCATCGATGCGGCCCTGGCTTGCCAGTGCGCCGCCGCTGCAGGTCTATCCGGGCCTCTACATTCTGACCGACAGCAACTGGGTCTCGACGCTGCGCTACCGCCGCGAGGGCGGCGCCGATGCCGGATTTCTATTCGGCGGCGGACTGATCATCTGGCTGACATTTGTGCCGGCAACCGCGATCGGACAGATTTTCGGCAGCTTGCTTGTCGATCCGAGGCCTTATGGCGTCGATATGATCCTGCCGCTCTATTTCGTCGCGCTATTGGCGCCGATGTTCGAGAGCACGCGCCGGTCGTTGCCCTGGGCGATTGCCGGCCTGGTCGCGATTGCGGTCCAGTATGTGCTGCCGGGCTTCTGGTACATCATCGCCGGGACGCTGGCTGGCGCCATTGCCGGAGGCTTGCTCGGCGATGAATGAACCGATGTCGCATGGCGTGCTCACCGTCATCGTGGCGATGGCCGCCATGAGCGCGTTCACGCGCGTTGCAGGCTTCTGGATGATGGGCCGGGTCACTGTGACTCCGCGCATCATGCGGATGCTGGAAGCGTTGCCCGGCTCGGTGGTTGCGGCGCTGATCTTGCCGGTGATCCTGAAGGAAGGGCTGTCGGCCGCCGTGGCAATGACCGCGGTCGCACTGGTGATGATCTGGCGACGGAACGAGTTCCTGGCGCTTGCCTGCGGCATCGCCATCATCGCTTCGATGCGAGCGGCCGGGTGGTGAGACCCGGATCGGGTCAGTCGGAGAACCCGAGCGCAGCCCGCGCGCGCGCCAGCGTGTCCTCCGGCGTGCCCGAGGCATCGACCTCGATCCAGTCGATGGCGCCGACATCGTAGCCGGCCTGCTGCCGCGCCACATCGGCATCGGCATCGGACGCATCGCCGACCCGCGCGCCGACCCGCGCGATCCGTGTTTCGATATCCGCGGTGAGGAAAACTCCGCGGAACGAAACGCCGGCCTCCGCGGCCGCTTTCGCGACATTCGTCCGCTCGTCCGGCTTTGCGAAGACCGCATCGACGATCGCCGAATGTCCGGCCTGCAATACGCGCAGCGCGCGTTCGCCGAGCACGGCGTAGACTTTTTCGGTGACCGCGGCCGTGTAGGCGTGCTCCGGGAGCTTTTCGGTCTCGTGGTAGTCGAACAGCGTCTTGCGCAACGTGTCCGAACGCAGGATGACCGCGCCGGGGACAGGCTTGATATCGGCCGCCAGCATCCGCGCCAGCACCGATTTTCCGGTGCCGGAGAGCCCGCCGACCGCGATCATTTGCGGCGGCGGCGGCGAGATAAGCTGCAAGGCCAGCCGGAAATAGGCCTTCGCGCTATTTTCGATCTCTTCCTTGTCCTTGTCGTCCGCATGGCCGCGCTTCGCCGCCGTGACTTTGGCGCGGATCGCTGCGCGCATCGACATGAAGAAGGGCAGGGTGCCTAGCGCGTCGAGATCGCGCTCGCGCTTGGTCTCGGCGAGATAGCGGTTGAGCACAATATTGGCGGCGCGCGGAAGCCCGCGCTCCTCCAGGTCCATCAGGAGAAAAGCAAGGTCGTAGAGGACGTCGCCCGAAGCGACCAGCGGATCGAACTCGATCGCGTCGAACAGCACCGGCTTGCTGTCGATCAGCGCGATATTGCCCAGATGCAGGTCGCCATGACCACGCCGCACCAGCAGCGATTCGCCGCGCCGGCGCAGCAGAGGTAGCAGCCTTGCAAAGGCTTGCCGGCTGTCGGCAATCAGTTGTGCCGCATCGTCCGGCGGAAACAGGTCGGGAAATTCGCCGAACGCCTGTTCGTTCTGGCCGATATAGCTTTCGAGCGCATCGATCCAGGGATCGGCTTCGACCGGAAGCGCCGCGCGATGCGCTGCGGCGACGGTCCGCGCCAGATCGTCGGCGAGGCTATCGTCGATTGTCCCGGCATCGGCGAGATGGTCGAACGTGGCGGTTTCGTCGAATCGCCACATCTCGAGCGCCCACTCGACCGGCTCGCCGTCGCCGCCGATTGCCAGACCGCCGGACTGGTCTCTGGTGATGGGCAGGACGCGGCGATAGATCTGTGGCGCGAATGGCCGGTTGACCCGCAGTTCAGCCTCGCACGCCGCCTTGCGCTTCTCGCGGGTCGAGTAATCGAGAAACGGGAACTTCACCGCCCGTTTGACTTTCAATACGCGGTCGCCGGCAAGAAACACGGCCGCGCCATGGGTGTCGATGCGCGTGACCTTGGCGCCGCCATGGGTGTCCGGATCGGCCAGGAACGCGAACACTGAATCCTGCGACTGCGTCTTATGGGGTTCCGGCATGGTCGATGTGCGAACCTGTCAATGCGCCGGACTTGACCCGGAGGCGTCTGGCTTGAGAATGCCGCCGTCGCGCCCGCGGGCGTTGTTATTTTCGAGCGGAGGAATCACGTGCTCATCGATCATCGAACCTATCGCGTCAGACCGGGCACCATGCAAGCCCATCTCGATATCTACGAGCAACACGGGTTTGCCGCCCAGACCCGCCATATCGGGAAGCCTGTTGCCTATATGTTCGCCGAGAGCGGCGACTTGAATACCATCGTCCATATTTGGGCCTATGAAAATGCCGGCGATCGCGAGAAAAAGCGCGCCGCCATGCAGGCCGATCCGGAATGGCAGAACTATCTGAAAGTGAATCGTGAGGCTGGCTATTTGGAAAACCAGGTTACCAAACTGATGATCCCGGCGAAATTCGCCCCGATCATCCGGTAGTGGTTCTTTCATGCATGCCCGCCTGGCGCGGGCATGCATGTGCCACAACAAGGACGTGGATGGCCGGGACAAAGCCGTGACCGCAATGGGATCAGAACCAGGGACCACAATGCGCAGCAATGACGGATCGCGAACCGGCGGCGAAATCCTCGTCGATCAGCTTGTCGCGCATGGCGTGAGCCACGCCTTCTGCGTGCCGGGCGAAAGCTATCTCGCCGCCCTCGATGCGTTTCATGACCGTGCGATCACGCTCACCGTCTGCCGGCAGGAAGGCGGCGCGGCGATGATGGCGGAGGCCGTCGGCAAGGCTACGGGTAAGCCCGGCATCTGCTTCGTCACCCGCGGCCCGGGCGCCACCAATGCGTCGCCCGGCATCCATATCGGGATGCAGGACTCGACGCCGATGATCGTGTTCGTCGGGCAGGTGGCGCGCGACATGCGCGAACGCGAGGCTTTTCAGGAACTGGATTACCGCGCCGTGTTCGGCACCATGGCGAAATGGGCGACCGAGATCGACGATCCGGCGCGCATTCCAGAAATCGTGTCACGCGCCTTCCATATCGCGACCAATGGTCGGCCGGGGCCGGTGGTGATCGCGTTGCCGGAGGACATGCTGACCGAGCGCGCGGTGGTTGCCGACGCGCCCGCCTTCGAGCCGGTCGAGACCTGGCCCGGCCTCACCGACATGTCCAGATTACAGAAGATGCTCTGGGCCGCGCAGCGGCCGGTCATGATCCTCGGCGGCAGCCGTTGGTCGGAGAAAGCCTGGGCCGCGACCCAGCGCTTCGCCGAACGCTTCGATCTGCCGGTGTTCACCACCTTCCGCCGCGGGCATCTGTTCGATCAGACTCACAAGAATTACGGCGGCGATCTCGGCATCGGCCCGAACCCGAAACTGCTGGCGCGGGTGAAGGCCGCCGACCTCGTGATCCTGGTCGGCTCGCGGATGGGCGAAATGTCGAGCCAGAGCTACACGCTGTTCGAGATACCGCAGCCGCGGCAGACCTTTGTGCATGTGCATCCCGACATCAACGAACTCGGCCGGGTCTATCGACCGCATCTGGCGATCAACGCATCGCCCACCGCTTTCGCCGCAGCGCTCGAAGGGCTGCAGGCGCCGAATACGATCCCATGGCCGGGCGAGGCTGCGACCGCGCATGCGGATTATCTCGCCTATACGGACAAAGCGACCGACGTGCCGGGCGCGGTCAATCTCGGCGCGATCATGGTGTGGCTGCGCGACAAGTTTTCGCCGGACGATATCCTCTGTAACGGCGCCGGCAATTTCTCCGGGTGGCTGCATCGCTTCTACCGGCTGCGCCGCTTCAACACCTTTGTCGGACCGACATCCGGCTCGATGGGTTATGGCGTGCCGGCCGCGATCGCGATGAAGCGGCTTTATCCGGAGCGCAATGTGTTCTGCCTTGCGGGCGACGGCGACTTCCTGATGAACGGGCAGGAATTCATGACCGCCGTGCAATACGATCTGCCGGTCGTGATCGCGATTGTCGATAACGGCATGTACGGCACCATCCGCATGCACCAGGAGCGCGAATATCCCGGCCGCGTGATCGCGACCGCGCTGAAAAATCCGGACTTCGCAGCCTACGCCCGTGCGTTTGGCGGCTTTGGCGTGACAGTGGAGAAGACCGCGGATTTCGCCAAGGCCTACGAGGCGGCGCGCGCCTCCGGCAAGCCCGCGATCATCCATCTCAAGGTCGATCCGAGCGCGATCACCCCCATGACCACCATCGAGGCGATCCGCGAGAAGGCGCTGGGCGAAAAGTAGCTCCCGGCGGTCGGCGGTGGGGCGGCGCTTCACGCCTTGCCTCGATCCGATGAATCATGATTCACTCTATTTATGCCCTATCGGCGCACGCCGCAGATCGCTCGCAAGCAGGCCGCCCGCCATCAGGCGATCATTGCGGCTGCACGGGCGGTGGCGACGGAAGGCGGCATGGCCGCTTTGCAGGTCGCAGCCGTTGCGGAGCGCGCCGGCATCGCCACCGGCACCGTCTACCGGTATTTTCCCTCCAAGGCCGAACTGGTGACGGCGCTGGTCGGCATCACGGCGGAGCGGGAGATTGCGGCCATCAGCAGGGCCGGGAAGGCCGCCCCGGGCCCGCTGTCGGCGTTGGCGGCGGCAATCGCGACCTTTGCCACACGAGCGCTCAGGCAGCGGAAGCTTGCCTGGGCCATGATCGCGGATCCCGCCGAAACCGACGCGGAAGCCGTCCGGGTCGCATTCCGGCGGGCACTCGCGGAAGAGTTTCAGACGCGGATCGCGGCCGCGATGCAGGCCGGCCATCTGCCGGCGCAGGATGTGCGGCTCGCTGCTGCGGCGCTGGTCGGCGCATTGGTGGAAGGGCTGATCGGACCGCTCGCGCCCGACAGCCAGGACGATCCGGCCCGGATTCGGGATGCGGTACAGGCACTGACTCTGTTGTCGCTGCGCGCACTTGGCGTGGTCGATGCGCGCGCCCGCGGCGTGGTCGTGCAGATCGCCCTGCCCGCGGCCGAGGAGGCGTAGGTTACGCTACCGTCGTATCCGTCAGCCATTCCGACACCTGGCGCAGGCCCTCCTCGGAATTGTCCGCGTGCTGCTCGAAAATCGCAATCTGCCGGTCGGCCGAGGTGCCCTGTGCGACGATGGTCCGGCAATGCAGCATCGCGTCGAGGCAGCCCAGCGCTTCGGCGTCCGGCGTCACCTCGGTGATGACATGCTCCAGCATCTCGGCGACGGTGATCGGCCCGTCGCGCTCAAGGCGCGCAAAGGTGCCCCGCACGCCGTAGCGCTGGGCCCGCCATTTGTTCTCCACAACGATTGCGCGCGTGATCGCATTCATGTCGCTGTTCTGCGACGGGTTCAGTGTCAGTCTGCGGGTCACCGCTCGATACAGCGCGGTGATTGCGATCGCGTCGTCGACGCTGGTGCAGACGTCGGGCGCGCGCAATTCCAGCGTCGGATGCTTGAGCGATGGGCGCACCGCCCACCAGATATAACTGGCATCCGGCATCACGCCGGCCTGCACCAGCGCGTCGATATAGGAGTCGAATTCCTGCTTGGTTTTGAACAATTCGGGAAGTCCGGTGCGCGGCAATTCGTCGTAGGCCGCAAGCCGGTACCCGAGCAGCCCGGTCGGCTGCGAGCGCCAGAACGGCGACGAGGTGGACAGCGCGATGAACAGCGGCATGTGCGGCAGCATCCGCATCATGACGTCGATCCGATCGTCGGGGTCAGGCAATTCGACGTGCACATGCATGCCGCACAGCATGTTGCGGCGCCCGATCATCTGCAGATCGTCCATCACGCTGTCGTAGCGCTCTCCCTCCGATTGCCGCGAGCGCTCCCATATCGCGGTCGGATGCGTGCCAGCAGCCATGATGGCGAGCCCGTATGTGTCCGCGACCGAACCGAGTCTCTGCCGCAATGCGCGCAACTCCGTGTGCGCCACGGCGCTATCGGTTTGCGGCGCCGTCACGATCTCGATCTGAGATTGCAGGAATTCACCGGTGACCCGGTCGCCAAGCGCCGCCTTGGCGGCCGCGAAAAAGCCCTCGGGCATCTTTCGCACGACCGCCTTGGTCCGGCTGTCGACCAGAAAATATTCTTCTTCGATCCCGAACGAAAAGGACATCGCCACCTCAAAGCAGGCGGATACCGCCGATCGGCATCCGCGGCAGGTCATGCGCAAGAGGCAATCAATGCAGTAGGGTTGTCCTGGGTTCCCTTGGATCGCGACTAGTGCGACATCAGAATCGGCACCGTCATCGATTGGAGCATGCCGCGCGTCGCACCGCCGAGCACGAAATCGCGCAGGCGCGAATGGCCGTATGCGCCCATGACGATCAGGTCCGCATCGACATCCGCTGCATGCGAGAGGATGGCGCTGGGAACGTCGATATCCGGCGCTGGAAGGCGCGAGAGCTCGGTCCGGAGCTTGTAACGCGCCAGATGCTCGGCAATGTCCGCGCCGGCCACATCGCTCTCGTCGAACTTGCCGGTGACGACGGTGAGAACCTGCACGTTATTCGCCCCGGCAATCAGTGGCAGGCTGTCGGCCACCGCCCGTGCCGAGGCGCGGCTGCCATCCCAGCAAACCAGAACCCGCTTCACGGAAAAGCCAGCCTTCTGGATATAGGGAACGATCAAAACCGGACGCCCCGAATTGAACAGCACCGCCTCGATAATGTCCTTTGAGGTCACGTCCCCATCGCCGTCCGATTGCTTGAGCACCGCGAGATCATAGGTCCGCACCAGACTTGCGATCGCCTGCGCCGCGCCGGGCGAGGATGCTTCGGGCGTGAGCGTCTGGACCGAAAGCTGGGAGCGCTTTGCGGCGGCCTCGAAGCGCGCCGCCGTGGCACTGGCTTCTCCCCGGCTTTTTTCGAGAAGCGAACGGAGGATCTGAGCGCCGCCCAGATCGGTGATGGCGGGGGGCCAGGGCGGATCATAGGCAAAGGCCACTCCGGTCACATGGGCGTTGAAAGTCTCCGCCAGGGAAATGGCATAGCGGAAGGCCGGATCGTCTTCGGCGCCGGGCGTCAGATTGACGACGATATCCTTGATCATGAAGCGCTCCGATGTCAGCGGATGGGATGTGAGCTGTGCCGGTGAGGCCGAATGGGCTTACATTCTGCGCTCTCGCCGCAGGCACCGCAATTGGATAACCTGCGGCAGGATCGCCGTGAGGGAATTGATCGATGTCAGTGCGGATGCCTGAGCCGGACCGCGAGGTTTTGCTGCGGCGCGAAGGGATCGTCGCCGCGATGCGGGCAATTGTGCCTGGCGAGGGCGTGATCGCAGGCGAACGCGAGATGCGTCCGTTCGAGACCGACGGTCTCACCGCGTACCGGCAATTGCCGCTGGTGGTGGTGCTGCCGTCCACCACGCAGCAGGTGTCGCAGGTGCTGCGCTATTGCCACGAACACGGCGTCAAGGTGGTGCCGCGCGGCGCCGGGACGTCGCTCTCGGGCGGCGCTTTGCCGCTGGAGGACGGGGTTCTGCTCGGCATGTCGAAATTCAGCCGGATCCGCGAGATCGATTTCGACAATCGCGTGGTGGTGGCCGAACCGGGCGTCACCAATCTCGGTATATCCAACGCGGTCGCGCATCGCGGCTTTTACTATGCGCCCGATCCGTCGTCGCAGATTGCCTGCACCATCGGCGGCAATATCGCTGAAAATTCCGGCGGTGTGCATTGTCTGAAATACGGCATGACCACGAACAATGTGCTCGGCGTCGAGATCGTGCTGATCACCGGCGAGATTTTACGGATCGGCGGCAAGCATCTCGATGCCGGTGGTTACGATCTCTTAGGCGTTATCACAGGCTCGGAAGGGCTGCTCGGCGTGGTCACCGAGATCACCGTCCGTATTCTGAGAAAGCCGGAGACCGCGCGCGCTCTTCTGGTCGGTTTTCCGACATCGGAAGATGCCGGCGCCTGTGTCGGGCGCATCATCGGCGCTGGCATCATCCCCGGCGGCATGGAGATGATGGACCGACCCGCGATCCATGCGGTCGAGCAGTTCGTGCATGCCGGCTATCCGCTCGATGTGGAAGCCCTGCTGATCGTCGAACTGGACGGCGGCCAGGCTGAGGTCGACCACCTGATCGAACGGGTAGAGACCATCGCGCGCGAGTGCAGCGCCTCGACCTGCCGGGTGTCGCAGAACGAGGACGAGCGGCTTCTGTTCTGGGCGGGACGAAAGGCTGCGTTCCCTGCCGTCGGCCGCATTTCGCCGGACTATCTGTGCATGGATGGCACCATTCCGCGGGCGGCGTTGCCGCTCGTGCTCGCGCGCATGCGACAGATGAGCGAGAAATACGGCCTGCAGGTTGCCAATGTGTTTCATGCCGGCGACGGCAATCTGCATCCGCTGATCCTGTATGATGCGAATGTGCCGGACGAGCTCGACAAGGCGGAAGCCTTCGGCTCAGACATTCTGCGGCTGTGTGTCGAAGTGGGGGGCGTTCTGACCGGCGAGCATGGCGTCGGCATCGAGAAGCGCGACCTGATGCCGGTAATGTTTTCCGAGATCGATCTCAACCAGCAGCAGCGCCTGAAATGCGCGTTCGACGCGCAGGGGCTGCTGAATCCCGGGAAAGTCTTTCCGCAATTGCACCGCTGTGCCGAGCTCGGGCGGATGCATGTCCGGGCGGGGAAGGTAGCGTTTCCGGATATTCCAAGATTCTAGGTCAGACGCGATCCGGGCGATAAGTGCGGGCGGTAACCTGCGGCCGAAATAGTGACATTTTAATTACACTTGCGTCCCCAATGGAACCAGCGGGTTCCGCGGGAACTAGTTGGCACTTCTCGGAGACTGCAAACATTAGTAATCAATTAAGGCTTGGGGGGCATTCATGAAGATTCGGCGCCATGCCTTGGCGACCACTATGCTAACCGGCCTGACGGCCTGGTGCGGCACGGTTGCGCCCGTCGCTGCCGCCGATCTCTACCCCAAATACCCCGTCGTGATGCCGCCCCAGAGTCAGCCTGCCGTCGACGGCGTCAACTGGAAGGGCGGCGGCCTCGGAGGCACGCTGGCAAACCGCTCACTCTATGCCGGCTTCGGCTCCTACTCGATGCCGCTCGGCGACCGCTATGGACTTCAACTCGACGCTATGACCGGCAGCTATGACAACCGCTGGTTCGGGGCCGCTGCGGCCCATCTGTTCACGCGCGATCCGAGCCGCGGCCTCCTCGGACTCTACGGGTCGCTCACGCATTGGGACACGTTCGGCGGGCTGCGAGTTGGACATTTCGCCGGCGAATTCGAAGCCTATTGGGGACGATGGACCCTTCAAGGCATCGCCGGCGTCGAAACCGGAAACTCGAAGTCGGAGACCGTCGGCAACCTGATCGAGACCTACGACATCAAGACGCGCTTCTTCGACAAGATCAATCTCGCATATTACCTCACCGACGACTGGAAGGCGTTCATCGGCCATCGCTATGTCGGTGGCAAAAACGCGCTGGCGCTGGGCTCGGAATATGCGTTCCGGATCAACGGGCCGACGATGGGTGCCCTGTTCGTCGAGGGTCGCATCGGCGAGGACGACTTCAAAGGCATCTGGGGCGGCCTGCGGTTCTATACGGGGAAAAAGGACAAGACGCTGATCCAGCGTCATCGTCAGGACGATCCCATCGAATGGAATCCGGAAACGCTGTTCGGCATCACCAACAATCAGAAGAACACGACTGTCCCGCAGAACAAAAAAAGGCCGCCATGTCCGGAATTCCCGTTCTGCGAACCCGGTTAGTGTCGATCTTCGCTAACGAGCGAGATGAAATGCTCGTGCTTGCCGGTGCGACCGCGCGGGAATTCGGCAACGGCGAGTGCCCTGATGTCCACGCTCGGATGAAATCTTCGCCGTCCATATGATTTCAAGCCGTCAAAGTCGGGCGCATGCGCGTTCGGCTGGGGAATGTAGCGGAATTCGATCACGTCGTAGTCCGCCTGCACCAGCTGAAACTCGCGATAAGCGACGTAGGTGCGGATTTCGTCGGAATGGATGCCGCGCGGCCACATCCGCGTGCCGTCCCTGAAGATGAATTCCGCGCGCGTTCGTCCTTCGACCTGAGCGATCAGCGGCAGTGTTCGTCCGCACGCGCAAGGCCCCGCCGCCGCGGTCGCGACATCGCCGAGCGCGTAGCGAATGAAGGGTGTGGCGTAGTTGTAAAGCCCGGTCACGACGACGCGTCCTGTCTCTCCGGGACCCGCCTGACTGCCGTCCGGCCGAAGGATTTCGATCAGCGCGTTATCGACGACGATGTGATATTGCCCTGACACAGGGCATTCGATGCCGATGAAACCGATCTCCTGGCACGAATAGATCGCGAGCAGTTTCGCACCGAACAGGTCCTTCACCACCTGCCGCGCGCGAGGCAAGACTGTTTCGGCGATCGAAAATACAAACTCCAGTCCGAGTGCGCGGGCGCGATGCTCTCCTGCGGCGAAGGCAATCGCCATTGCGTGCGACGGCGTTGCGGCGAGGAAGGGCGCTCTCCGGCGTTCCAGCCAGGCGAGTTGCTGCTCCATCGGCGCCCGCATGTCGAGCCCGTAGGCATCGGATTCCGGACCCGCGCGCGACCAACCCTTCATCTGAATGCCGTCCGGAAGCGGCGGGACGTCGTCATCGGGGTAAAGCTTGATCGTGGCCAGCGCCCGTGCGGTGTCGACGCCGTGCCATCGGCACAATTGCGTCAAGGCGCCATTGGCGGCCAGCGATACGAGGCCGTTGACGGTGAAGCGCAAAGGCAATTCGGCGGTGCCCGACGTGCTGATTTCGTGCACATCGCCGTAGCTCTCCGGCAGATGTGGTGCGCGCATCTGCTGCGTTGCTTGCGCTGCGGCCCGCCGGTCCAGGACCGGGATTTCGGGCCATCGGGAAAAGTCGAAGCGGTCGCCGGGGCCAAACACCGGGCCCAGACGGTCGCGGTAGAAAGCGATGTTGTCGCGCGCATGGCGCACCAGGCGCTCGACCAGACCTTGCTGGTAGCGAACAAGGTGCGGCGCGGGCAGCTTTTCGATCTGGCCAAGCGCGGTCAGATAGCGGTCGAATACTTCATCCATGCCCCGCGAACGGAACGCAGTTTTGATCCAAAGGCAAGCAAGGGCGCGGCGACGCTCCCCCCTCCGGCGTTTCCCGGCTGCGCCGTCGCGAAGAATGTGGACGCGAACGCGTTTGCTACGCATTTCGAATGGCATCCCGCTCCGCCGCCCTTGCCTTTGCCGCAAAGTGCGCAGAGCATGACGGTCCGGCGTCTGACACGGCCGGAAGACCGGCCCTTCGTCAGGCGCCCAAACCGGGCGTGATGCCGAAGAATGCAACGCGTTACTCGGACTGCATCGCGCCCCGATGACACAGGGAGGCGTCGATGACGGAAGCAAGTGCGAACGGCACCAGAACCAACGGCAATAGGCCGAAGGGTCCCCGGTGCATTGCATTGGTGGGCCCCTTCCAGAGCGGAAAGACCACGCTGCTTGAGGCGATTCTCGCGCGGACCGGCGCGATCCAGCGTCAGGGCAGCGTCGAGGCTGGCACCAGCGTCGGCGACAATTCGAAGGAAGCGCGCCATCATGCGATGAGCGTCGAGTTGTCGGTCGCGACCACGACCTTCATGGACGATAGCTATACCTTCATCGATTGCCCGGGATCGGTCGAATTCATCCACGACATGCGCGCCGCGTTGCCGGCGGTCGATGCCGCGGTGGTGGTCTGCGAAGCCGACGAGAAGAAGGTGCCGCAATTGCAGCTCGTGCTGCGCGAGCTCGAAGATTTGAAAATCCCGCATTTCCTGTTCCTCAACAAGATCGACAAGGCCGACAAGCGGCTGCGTGAGACGTTGCAGATCCTGCAGCCGGCGTCCCGGATTCCCTTGCTGCTGCGGCAGATCCCGATCTGGCGGAACGACATCATCACCGGGTTCGTCGATCTCGCGCTCGAACGCGCGCATGTCTACAAGGAGCACACGGCGTCCGAAGTGATCGAACTCAGCGGTGAGGATCTCGAGCGCGAAAAGACCGCGCGCTTCACCATGCTTGAAACGCTCGCCGATCACGACGACGAATTGATGGAGCAATTGCTCGAGGATATTCCGCCGCCGCGCGACAAGGTGTTCGACGACCTCGCGATGGAATTGCGCGACGGGCTGGTCTGTCCGGTGCTGATCGGTGTCGCCACCAGGACCAACGGGGTCTTGCGCCTGTTGAAGGCGTTGCGGCACGAGACGCCGAATATCGAGACCACGGCGAAGCGGCTCGGCGTCAACGCTAAAGGCAACGACGCCGTGGCTTATGTGCTGAAATCGATCAACACCGCTCATGGCGGCAAGATGTCGGTCGCGCGCGTGCTCGCAGGTCAGGTCGGCGACGGTTCTACACTCAATTCGCAGGACCGGGAGGTCGGCCGTGTCTCCGGCGTGTTCAAGATGATGGGGCAGGCGTTCGAGAAACGCGGCGCCGCGCAGCCTGGCGAAACCGTCGCCTTCGGCAAGCTCGATAATGCCAGAACCGGCGACACGCTCGTATCGGGCAAGGACAACCCGAAGCGGCTCGCCGAGGTGCTGCCTTATCCGCCGGTGCTGGCGCTGTCGATTGCAGCGACGGAGCGCAAGGACGACGTCAAGCTCGGCCAGGCCCTGAACAAGCTCGCGGACGAAGATCCGTCCATCACCATCGTCCATAATCCCGACACCCACGAAGTGATCCTGTGGGGGCAGGGCGAAATGCATCTGCGCGTCGCGGCCGAACGGCTGACCGACCGTTTCGGCATCGCCATCGAGAAGCGGCAGCCGAGCGTCGGCTATCGCGAAACCATCAAGAAGCAGGTGCAGCAGCGCGGGCGCCACAAGAAACAGTCCGGCGGTCATGGCCAGTTCGGCGATGTCGTACTCGACGTCAAGCCGTTGCCGCGCGGCTCGGGCTTCCAGTTCGAGGAAACCATCACCGGCGGCGTGGTGCCGAAGAACTACATCCCGTCGGTCGAGGAAGGCGTGATCGACGGATTGAAACACGGACCGCTGGGCTTCCCGGTGGTCGACTTATCGGTCACGCTGATCGATGGTTCCTACCACACCGTCGACTCGTCCGATCAGGCGTTCCGCACCGCCGGCCGCATCGGCGTGGTCGAAGCGCTACCGCAATGCCATCCGGTGCTGCTCGAACCGATCCATGCGGTCGAGATCGTGTGTCCGAACGATGCGACGGCCAAGATCAATGCCATCCTGTCGGGGCGGCGCGGACAGATCCTCGGCTTTGACACGCGCGAGAACTGGCCCGGCTGGGATAGCGTCAAGGCGATGATGCCGGAATCGGAAATTGGCGATCTGATTGTCGAGGTGCGCTCCGCCACTGCGGGCGTCGGCACCTTCACTTTCAGATTCGACCATATGGCCGAGCTGACCGGCCGCACGGCTGATCAGATCGTCGCGGCAAGGAGAGCGGCGGAGTAGCTCACTCCCCGACCTCGGTGCGCTCCCTCCCCCTGAAAGGGGGAGGGTTGGGGAGGGGGTCTAAACGAAACGAGATGACCCCCACCCGACCGCCGTCGCTTCGCTTTGGCGGTCACCTCCCCCTTTCAGGGGGAGGTGAAGAGAGCAGCCCTTACCCCACCAGCGCGGGATAATCCGTGTAGCCCTTGGCCTCGCCAGCATAGAAGGTGGCTTGATCCGGCGCGTTCAGCTTTGCCTTCTTGCCGAAGCGATAGGGCAGATCCGGGTTGGCGAGGAACGGCACGCCGTAGGCGACAAGATCGGCTTCTCCATTCGCGATCGCGGCGTTGCCGCTGGCCTCGTCATAGCCGCCATTGACGATGAAGCTGCCCTTGAACAGCGTGCGCAGATGCGGTGCCAGATGGTTCTCGCCGCTCGGCGGATCGAAGGTGTGGAGATATCCGATGCCGAGTTCGCTCAGGCGCTCGGTCAGGTAGGAGAAGGTCTTGGCCGGATCCGAATCCGACATCGAATTGAAGGCGCCGTTCGGCGAAATCCGGTAGCCCACGCGCTCCTTGCCCCACACATCGATCACCGCCTTGGTCACTTCGAGCGGCAGCCGGACGCGGTTCTCGAGCGAGCCGCCGTAGGAATCGGTGCGGTGGTTGGTGCCGTCGCGCGTGAATTGGTCGAGCAGGTAGCCGTTGGCGCCATGCAGCTCGACGCCGTCAAAGCCCGCGGCCTTGGCATTTTCCGCGCCCTTGCGGAATTGCTCGACGATACCGGGAAGTTCGGATGCATCGAGCGCGCGCGGCGTCACCATCTTCTTCGGGCCCTGCGCGGTGAACACCTCGCCGTCCGGCGTGATCGCGGAGGGCGCAACCGGAAGCGCGCCGTCATGGAAATCCGGATGCGAGATGCGCCCGACATGCCAGAGCTGCAGGAAGATCTTGCCGCCTTCACGCGCCACCGCTGCGGTGATCTTGCGCCAGGCTGAAATCTGTTCGGACGAATGGATGCCGGGCGTCCGGATATAGCCCTGGCCCTGCGGGCTCACCTGAGAGCCCTCGGTGATGATCAGTCCGGCGCCGGCGCGCTGACGGTAATATTTCTCGGCCAGCGGGTTCGGAACGTTTCCGTCGATGGCGCGGCTGCGGGTCATCGGCGCCATCACGATCCGGTTGGACAGATGAAGCGGACCGAGTTGGTACGGCTCGAAGAGCGGTTCGGCGGTGTTGGCGGCAGGCGTTTTTGCGGTAGCAAGGGTGGTGCTCATGGCGGAGATCCTTTGAGGGAGGGGAAGCGCCGGACGGCTGCTCGTTGGGGACGGGCGAGGCCGTCCGGCGCGGTGGCGTGGCGGGAGGCTACGCCACGTCAAAAGGCGAAGGCTTCAGCAGGCTTGCGCTTGCGAGCCGCAGATTGCGGTCCTGGTGCTGGGCGGCAGGTTCGCCGCGATGTCCCAGAGGTCGCGTTCCAGCGCCTTGGGATCGACGCCGTCGGCCTTCATGACCATGCGAACCAGCGGGTCGGACAGGATGGCGGGAAGGACGAGGGACTGGATCTGCGCTGCCCTTTCGGCGGGTCCGCAATTGGCGTAAATGGGTAAATGCATGGTGGGCTCCACTCCGGCTTAGAAAGGGGTGGCCGGCACCACTTGACTATGGTACTGACCGGTAACACCTGCTAGTTACTGACCGGTAACACCCCTGTCAAGGGGCAGCCCATGACGAACCCGATGACTGCGACCAAAGTCGAAATCGCCGACCGGCTACCGCCCCGCGAACGGATCATCGTTGCGGCGCGCGAGCTGTTCTATCGGCATGGCATTCGGGCGGTCGGAGTGGACGCGATCGCGGAAGCCGCGGGCACCAACAAGATGACGCTCTACCGCCACTTCGATTCCAAGGACGCGCTGGTGGCGGAATATCTGCGTGGCCTGGCGATGGAGAAGCATGACGTCTGGTCGGCGCTGGAGACGGCGCATCCGGGCGCCCCTCGCGCTCAACTGGAAGCCTGGCTGGTCGAGGCCGCTCGCAATGTCAGCGATCCGAAATCGCGGGGCTGTGCGCTTGCCAATGCCGCGGTCGAACTGCCGGAGAAGGGGCATCCGGCGCGCTGCGTGATCGAGCAATGCAAGCAGGATGGCCGCGGCAATCTCGCCGCCTTATGCCGCAGGGCGGGCGCGCAGAAACCGGAACTCCTCGCCGATCAGTTGTTCATGCTGCTGGAAGGTGCGCTGGTCTGCACCCAGAGCACGGGGCATGAGGGTCCGGCCTGCAACTTCATAGAAGCCGGCCGCGCCATCGTTGCCGCGCATCTGCCCTGACACCCGGGCTCGTTTTTAACACACGGAACCCGGCACGGCCGATTTGCGGCGCCGCCGCAGCACGCAGGCGCGAGGTCCTTGCAGCTATTCGGGCGCGGTCTGCCGCTTGTTACGGGCCGGAACCATCATATTGCTTTCGCGGATGCGTGATTTGCGGCGATGGATGCGGCTGCGTATGTCATCCTGAGCACGGGACAGACTGGAGACACGCGATGAACATCATCCGCCGCCGCGGCTGGGAAATACCGGAAAGTCAGGTGACGCCGGAGCGTCTCTTTCTGAACCGCCGCGCGCTGCTGGCGGGTGCTGTGGGCGGCATCGGGGCGCTTTCGCTCAGTCAGGCCGGCGCCCAGCGCCTCGTGGACGTCGCCAATCTTCCCGACCCGACCGCCGATCTCTATCCCGCCAAGGCGAACACGACCTATCCGGTCGATCGTCCGCTGACCGAGGAAAAGGTCGCGACGACATACAACAATTTCTTCGAGTTCGGCGGCGACAAGGCAATCGCGGCGCGGGCGCAGGCGCTGAAGATCAGGCCTTGGACGGTCAAGATCGATGGCATGGTCGAGAAGCCGATGGAGATCGGCATCGACGACCTGATCCGGAAAATGCCGCTTGAAGAGCGGGTCTACCGGCTGCGCTGCGTCGAGGCCTGGAGCATGACCATTCCATGGACCGGATTCCCGCTCGCGAAACTGGTCGAACTCGCAAAGCCATTGTCGTCGGCAAAGTATCTGCAGATGGAGACCTTCAAGGATCCCTCAATGGCGCCCGGCCAGCGCCAGACCTGGTATCCGTGGCCTTACACCGAAGGTCTCACTGTTGCGGAGGCGAACAACGATCTCGCGTTCCTGGTGACCGGGGTCTACGGCAAGCCGGCGCCGCGTCAGATGGGCGCGCCGATCCGTCTCGCGGTGCCGTGGAAATACGGCTTCAAGTCGGTGAAGTCGATCGTGCGGTTTCACTTCACCGACAAGCGCCCGAAATCGTATTGGGAGTCGCTGCAGGCGCGCGAATACGGCTTCTGGGCCAACGTCAATCCCAAGGTCGACCATCCGCGCTGGAGTCAGGCGACCGAGGAAGTGATCGGCGATGGCGGCAAGCGCGTGCCGACATTGCTGTTCAACGGCTACGGCGAATGGGTCGCCGACCTTTACAAGGGACTGGACAACGAACGGCTGTATGCGTGAGCGTCAGGCCGGGACAGCACCAGGCTTGCCGCTCTCGACCACGAAGCGCTTGAGCGTCGACAAGGTCGCATTCTGATCGCGCCGCTCGGAAATGATCTGGAATTTCGTGTCCATACGCTCTGCATTCAGGTCGACTGCGACATAACCGCGGTGTCTGCTCTCGAAATAGCGGATGTGCGGGTTGTCCGGCAGCACCTTGAAGAATGGCTCGTAGGGCGGTGGCTCCGAGGTGATCGAGGTGCAGACGAACTCGGTCGCGACGGTCGGCGACGACGGGTTGTTGAAGTCGGCCTTCAGGTCCGTTACCCAGAACGAATGAATGTCGCCGCCGATGACAACGGGATTGCGAAGCCGCGTTGTCGCGATCGCTTCGAGAATTCGATCGCGGGATGCGGGATAGCCGTCCCATCCTTCTGTCCAGTGAGCGACGTCACCGCCGGCGGTCCGCTGACGGAATTGTGCCATGAGCTGGCCTTGAGCGAGCAGGTTCCAGGCTGAGTCGGACCGTGCGAAGCCCTCGAACAGCCATTGCTCTTGTTGTGCGCCGAGCAGTGAGCGTTTCGGGTCAAGCCGCTCGACGCAGGCATCGGTCACCAGACGGCCGCGCCGTGATGGCGGCACCTCACACGGCTGTTTGCTGCGGTATTGACGCCCGTCGAGCACCGTGAAGGTCGCAAGCTTTCCGAACCGGACGCGTTCGTGCAGGTGCATGGCACCATCGCGCGGCGAGGCGGTCGCACGCAACGGCATGTGCTCGTAATAGGCTTGATACGCCTGGGCCCGGCGCCGCAGAAACTCGTCCGGGCTGGTATTCATGTTCTGAGACCAGCGTTCGGCATAGTCATTCTCGACCTCGTGGTCGTCCCAGGTCACAAGGCAGGGCGCGGACGCGTGCAGCGCCTGCAGGTGCGGATCGGTGCGATAGAGCGCGTGACGATTACGGAAGCCGACAAGGTCGGTGGCGGTGGGCCCGTCATGTTTGCGCACGATCCTGTCGGCAAAGGCATCGGGCACGGTGTATTCGTAGATGTAATCGCCAAGAAAGATCACGAGATCGAGGTCGGCCTCGGCCATGTGCCGATAGGCGCTGAAATAGCCGAACTCCCAGTGCGAGCATGAAGCGAATGCGAAACGAAGGGCCGCGTTTGCGTCGTCCGGCGCGGGCGCGGTGCGCGTCCGCCCGATCTGGCTTTGCTCGCCGAGCGCCGTAAAGCGATACCAATACGGCCGGCCTGGCTGCAGGCCGCTCACCTCTACATGCACCGAATGCGCGGAGGCCCGGACCGCTTCGACCGTCCCGCGCCGGATCACAGTCTTCATGTCGCTGTCGGTGGCGACTTCCCACAACACCGGTACCGTTTCGAACAAGCCTCCGAATCCATCGGGTGCGAGCGGCACGGGTGCGAGGCGCGTCCATAGGAAGAATCCGTCCGGCAGCGGGTAGCCCGACGCAACGCCCAGCGTGAATGGATGGCCGTGTTGCGGCGACTGTGCTCGCCCGAAGCGGCCGACCAGAAACGTTGCACCGGCGGCCGTCGAAGCGACGAGAACTTGCCGGCGCGAGGGTCTGATGAGATTTGCGCGCGGCGTAGAGGGGCTGTGCGTTGTCATACGGGGAACATGGCCAGATTTTGCAACAACTTTATGTGCGGCCGCGCTTCCCGCCAATCAGACTTTCACCCTGTACCGCGTCGCCGCATCTTCGCCCCACGTGACCCTTGCGCCCGGCTTATCCGAACCGCGCGCCCCAGGACGGGGTGATTCTACGGCGCCACCGCGATGGCCGAGATCTCAACCTTCACATCGCGCGGCAGCCGCGCCACTTCGACCGTCGCGCGCGCCGGCGGGTTCGACTTGAAGAACGTCGCGTAAACGCCATTCATCTTTCCGAACTCGTTCAGGTCCTTCAGGAACACCGAAGTCGAGACGATATGTTCCATGCCGAGCCCTTCGGCGGCGAGAACGGCCTGCAGATTTTCCAGCACCAGCTTGGTCTCTTCCTCGATGGTGCCCTTCTTCAATTCCTTGGTCTTCGGATCGATCGCGATCTGTCCGGCGAGATAGATGGTCTTGCCGGCGCGGATCGCCTGCGAATAGGGACCGATGGCCTCGGGCGCGTTCGGCGTTGAGATGACCTTGCGGTCCTGCGCCAAGGCAGAACCGGCGGCGAGCGAAGCGAGAAGAGACGCGAGCAGAATATTGCGCATGATGTCGACCCCGTTTTTTGATCCAGTCGCCAATTACAGGGTTGTCTCGCGAAACTTGCAAGGGATCGTATGCGCGCGCGGGCGGCCATAAGGCCGCAGCCGCTACACCTCCACCGCGTAATGCGTCACGGCGTCTTCGTCCCAGTCGATCCCGGCGCCGGGGACATCCGGTATCTGGATGGTCCCGTCGGTCACCGTGAACGGCCGCTGCAGGATCGGCTCGGCCCAGTCCTGCCATTCCAGCCAATGCGCTGTTTCGGTCACACGCATCATGTGTGCGGAAAACTCGGGGTACAGGTGGGTCGACATCGGGATGCCTGCGGCGCCTGCGATGGCCGCAGCGCGGAGCCATCCGGTGACGCCACCGATGCGCATCAGGTCCGGCATCACGAAGTCGCAAGCCTTCGCCGCGAGCGCATCGGCAAGATCGCGCGGACCGTAGAAATTTTCGCCGATCTGGACCGGGGTCTTGAGCTGTGCGGCAAGCTTGGCCGTTCCGGACATGTTTTCGTACAGGATCGGTTCTTCAATCCATGAAAGGCCGAGATCGTCGATCGCGTGGCAGCGCGCCAGCGCCTCCGCCATATCGAGCCCCTGATTGAAATCCGCCATCAGCTCGATGTCGTCGCCGACCGCTTTGCGGATCGCCTCGATCGCCGCGATATCGTCGCGAAGCCGTGCCCGCCCGAGTCTGAGCTTCAGTCCGCGGAAGCCGCCTTGGTCGCGCAGCGCCGGCGCCTCGGCGGCAACGCGGTCCGCGTCGGCAAGCCAAAGGCCGTTGCTGTTATAGGCCCTGATCGGATGAACGCTGCCGCCGAGCAGAACGCAGAGCGGAACCCCGGCTGCCTTCGCCAGTGCATCCCAAACCGCCATGTCGAGTGCCGATACCGCGATCATCGATACGCCGGAATAGCCCATCAGATGCAGCGACCTGCGTGCCTTTGCATAGAGGTCGGTCGGCGCGACCTGCTGACCTTCGAAAAGCGCGCCGAAGTCGCGAATGACCGGCAACAGATATTTGATCGCCGCCGCGTTGTACGGCCCGACATAGCTGCGGCCAGTGATCCCCTGTTCGGTTTGCAGATCGATCAGGATCAGCGGCCATTCCGAAATCGTCATGATCCGCGCAACGATCGGCCGCTTGAGCTTCAGCATCACGGCGCGTGCGGCGATGCTCCGAAAGGTGAGGGGACTTTGCTTCATCGTCCGCTCCACGAATTATGTCGATGGAGCGTGTCAATCTCACCAGAGCGTGTAAACTCACTGCCCGGTATACTTATCGGGAGCGCATGCCATGCGCAGGAAATCCGAAGTCACCCAACAACGCATCATCGATGCGGCCTATGAATGCTTCTGGCGTGTTGGATTTACCCGCACCTCGCTCGATACCATTGCCGCGCGGGCCGGCGTGACCAAGCGCACGCTCTATTCCTACTTTCGCAGCAAGGACGATCTGCTGGCCGCGGTGATGTCGCATCACAACGCGCTTGCCGCGCAGAGGCTGCAACGCATCGGCGATCGCATGCCACCGGATCGTGTTGGTCTGATCGAATCGTTCTTCGGTCAGCTTTCCGGCTGGGCAAATGCGACACCGCGCTGGTCAGGCTCGGGATTTACGCGGCTTGCGATCGAGCTTGCGGATCTTCCCGGTCATCCGGCCCGCGCGCTTGCGCGCCGCGTCAAGGCCACGACCGAAACCTGGCTCGCGGCGCGGCTGGCGCGCGCCCGCGTTGTCGAGCCGGACGAGCGCGCCTGCGAGATCATGCTGTTGATGGAAGGTGCGATGGCGCTGACGCTGATCCACGGACATCGCCGCTATTTCGATGCGGCGGCGCGTGCGGCCGAGCGTCTTGTTGCGGTATCGGCGAAGCGCTCCAAACGGACCGGCTGATGTTCAAGCACGGGATTGGAACACGAAAAAAAACCGGGCCGCGAGGGGAGCGGCCCGGTTAAGTTCATGTCGGCGCGGGATTGCCGACAATCACCTTCCAGAGGGGAATCACTGTCTGCGAGGGCTGCGATCTGGGAGGATTCGGAAACCGCTCGCGTCCAGCATTTGAAAAGTATGAATACGGGCGGCGCTTCACGCAACGCATGGTCACGTTGGTCAGCCATGCATTGTCTGCACGACGATCTGCCATGCGCGGCCCGCAAGTCTGGGTCCGAAGGTAACAAGATGCGCGACGTTCAGAACGTCCAGCGCTGCGCTTTCGACACCAGGAAGTCGCGGAATACCTGCACGCGCGCCACCGACTTGAGTTCTTCCGGGTACACGAAATAGGCGTCCAGCGTGATCGGGTCGGATTCGCTCAGCAGCTGAACAAGTCCGCCATTTTCCTCGATCAGATAATCCGGCAGCAGGGCGATACCGATACCTTGCTGGCAGGCCCGCAACAGCGACAGGATGTTGTTCACGATCAAAGCCGGGGTCCGCGCCGCCTTGCCATCGCGGCCCACTTCCAGCGGCCAATTGCGGTTCTGCAGGAAGGTCGGGATGTTGCCACCGCCCAGCAGCAGGATGCGGTGATTGTCGAGATCCTCTATCTTGGACGGCGTGCCGAAGCGCTTGAGATATTCCGGCGACGCATAGACGTGGAAATGTACCGAGAACAACTTGCGCTGGATCAGATCGGGTTGCGTCGGAATGCGCAGACGGATCGCCACATCGGCCTCGCGCATGGCAAGGTCGAGTTCCTCGTCGGTCATGATCAGTGAGATGCGGATATCCGGATAGAGGTCGACAAACTCGCCGATCTTCGGGGTCAGCCAATGGGTGCCCAGCCCGACCGTGGTGGTGACCTTGAGGTCGCCGTTCGGACGCTCGCGGCTGTCGGTCAGCTTGGCGCGCGCCGATTCCAGCTTCATGAAGACTTCGTGCGCGGTGCGATAGAGCAGTTCCCCCTGCTCGGTGAGGATCAGTCCGCGCGCGTGACGGTGGAACAGCGAGACATTGAGCGCCTGTTCGAGCGCGCTCACCTGCCGCGACACGGCCGATTGCGACAGGCCGAGCTGCTCGCCGGCATGGGTAAAGCTGCCGGCTTCCGCGGCCGCGTGAAACACCTTGAGCTTATCCCAATCCATGGCGCTCATCGCAAAACGTGATCGCTGCTGAAGCAAAGCGGCACCGCCTTTTATTCTGCAGCCGCGCGCAAGCCTTCCTGCGCGGCGAGGAATCGTTCCGCTTCCAGAGCGGCCATGCAGCCCATGCCGGCGGCTGTGACCGCCTGGCGGTAAATATCGTCGGTCACGTCGCCGGCCGCGAACAGGCCCGGCACCGAGGTCGCGGTGGAATCGGGTGCGGTCGCGACATAGCCGTTCGGCTTCATCTCGACCTTGCCCGCCACCAGTTCGGTGGAGGGCGAATGCCCGATCGCGACGAACACGCCGTCAACCTTGTGCTCGGTCACCGTGCCGGTCTTGAGGTTACGGACGAAGGCGCCGGTCACCTTATGCGGGTTGTCGTTGCCGACGAGATCGTCGACCACTGAGTCCCAGATGACTTCGATTTTCGGATGCTTGAACAGCCGGTCCTGCAGGATGCGCTCGGCGCGCAAGTTGTCGCGGCGATGCACCAGCGTCACTTTGCTGGCGAAATTGGTCAGGAACAGTGCTTCCTCGACCGCGGTATTACCGCCGCCGATCACCATGACGTCCTTGCCGCGATAGAAGAAGCCGTCGCAGGTGGCGCAGGCCGACACGCCATAGCCCTTGAAAGTCTCCTCGAACGGAAGCCCGAGCCAGCGCGCCTGCGCACCGGTCGCGAGGATCACGGCATCGGCGAGATAGACGTCGCCGGAATCGCAGGTCAGGCGGAACGGACGGCCGGACATATCGAGATCGTTGACATGGTCGGTGACGATCCGCGTGCCGACATGTTCGGCCTGCTTCTGCATCTGTTCCATCAGCCAGGGGCCCTGGATCACGTCCGCGTAGCCCGGATAATTCTCCACGTCGGTGGTAATCGTGAGCTGGCCGCCGGGCTGATAGCCCTGGATCAGGATCGGCTCGAGCATGGCGCGGGCTGCGTAGACCGCTGCCGTATAGCCAGCGGGACCGGAGCCGATGATGACAACCTTGGCATGGGTGGTCTGGGACATCTGAAATCCGTCGGGAAAAAACCGAAAGCGCTGCGGCGGGGCCGTACGCGCGCACTCGCGTATCAGAATTTAGGCATTTGCCGGAGCTATGCAAGTAACGCAACCCGGCCGGCCCTGATAAGCGAGGGAAATGCTCGCGGACCGGGCTCCGCGCAATTTTATTTCGTGTCATGGCCGAACTGGCTATGGTCAACCCTGAAAACAGCCCAGAGGAGGCTCAGGCGGCATGCTCGCGCGACTCGACGCGATCGACTGGAAAATCCTGGCGGAACTGCAGGAGGACGGCCGCATCACCAATGTGGAACTGGCCCGGCGGGTCGGAATTTCGGCGCCGCCCTGCCTGCGCCGGGTCCGGGCGTTGGAGGAGGCGGGCTACATCCGCGGCTACCGCGCGCTGCTGGACGAAAAGCGGCTCGGCTACGAGGTCACGGTATTCGCCCTGGTGCATCTGTCGAGCCAGGCGGAACCCGATCTGGCTGCCTTCGAAGCCTTTGTGCGGGCGCAGCCGCTGGTGCGGGAATGCTGGATGCTGTCCGGCGAGGTCGATTTCATCCTCAAATGCGTGGCGCCCGACCTGTCGACATTCCAGGCCTTCGTGTCCGAGCTGACCGGTGCGCCGCATGTGCGCAATGTGAAAACCTCCCTGACGCTTCGCGTATCGAAGGACGCGGCGATGGTGCCGATGGAAAAATCGCGGCTGTAATGGGCAGCGGCATGGGCCGCCGCTGGCCCTTGTCCTGGCAGTCCGACCCGCGACCGAATGCCCTCGTGTCAGCGAATCCCGGTCCCTTGCATTGACGGGACTTGCCGCGCCGATAACATGCGGCCGATTCCGAGGTGGCCGCGTCTGCTCGACGGCCAGCGCAGCAAGAACCGGGGGTGACCCGGCATGCGTCCTCGTCAGCGATCAAGGGAGGACTACCCAATGCGTTCCAACCGCCGAACGTTTCTGAAGGGCACCGCTGCTGCGGCCGCCGCAACCGCCTTGCCGGTGACCCGCGCTTTCGCGGCTGAGGAGTTGAAGCTCTCGACCTTCGTCCCGCCAAGCCACATTATTTATGCGAAGGTTTTGGTGCCGTGGGCGGCCGAACTCGAGCAGAAGACCGGCGGAAAGCTGAAGGTTCGGTTCTTCCCCTCGATGCAGCTCGGCGGCAAGCCCCCGGAGCTCTATCGCCAGATGGCCCAGGGCGTATCCGACATCACGTTCACCTTGCCGGGCTATACCTCGAGCGATTTCCCGATGATGGCGCTCACCGAGTTGCCCGGGATTGCCGACTCTGCGGAAGACGGTACCAAGAAGCTGTGGACCCATTTCGACAAGTTCCTGGCGCGCGATTTCAAGGACGCCAAGGTGCTGATGTTGTGGAATTCGGATACCGCAAGCATCATGACGAAGGCGAAGCCGGTCCGGTCGCTCGACGACATGAAGGGGCTGAAGCTGCGCACGCCGTCGGCTGCGCAATCCGCCCAGTTGCAGGCGATCGGCACCAATCCCGTCGATATGCCGGCTCCCGCGATTTACAACGCGATCGATCGCGGCGTGGTCGACGGATCGATGATCCCGATGTCGGCGGCGCTCGACTTCAAGCTCATCGAGGTCGCGAAATACTTCACGACCAACGCGCCGCTTGGACGTTCGCCATTCCTGGTCGCCATGAATCGCGCCCGGTACGAGAAATTGCCTGCGGACTTGCGCAAGGCGATCGACGACACCACCGGTCTTTCGCTCAGCCTGAAGGGTGCGCAGACCTACGACTTCCAGGGTAACGCTGCGATCGAAGCCATCAAGGCCAACAAGGAGCGCGAGTTGATTCCGCTGTCGGACGCTGAAAACAAGCGCTGGCGTGCCGCGTTCCGCGAGCTGATCAAGGCCAAGGCGGCGGAAGCCGACAAGGCCGGCCTGCCGGGCTCGGGTCTCGTTGGCGCCTATGGCGCGCTGAGCTGACGGCCGCCGAGAAGGTCTGACGCAGGAAGCGGCGGAGATATTGATGGAAATCTTCGGGCGCTTCCTGCGCATGCTCGCACTTGCGAGTGGCGGCGTGTTGCTGGTGTTGATGGTCTTTACGGTTGCCGACGTCATCATGCGCGCGGTATTCGATCGGCCCTTCAGTGGGTCGATCGAATTCACCGAGTTCTGCATGGCGTTGATCGTATTCCTGGGCATCCCCTATACCGGATGGGTCGGCGGGCACATATCGGTCGATCTGTTCGAGAAGTATCTCGACCGGCCGTCCCTGCGGCTGTTGCCGGCGCTGATTTCTTTCATCGGAGCTGCGTTGTTTGCCCTGATCGCCTGGCGGGTCGCGCTGGAAGCGAGCGCAACCCTTCATCAGGTCAGCAATATGATGCGGATGCCGCATTATCCTTTCCGTTTCACCGTTGCATTTTGCTCGCTGCTGTTCGCGATCGTCCTGCTGGTGAGAGGCGTTCAGTCCCTTGAGCGCAAACCTGCCGAAGGCGAGATTGCAAGGCCGTGACACTCGATCGCGAAACGATAGGCTTGATCGGCATCGTCGTCATGTTGATCCTGCTGGCTTTGCGGATGCCCATCGGCATCGCGATGCTGCTGGTCGGAATTTCCGGCTTTGCCTGGCTGAACGGAGTGCCGGCGGCGCTGTCGGCGCTGGGCAACGCGCCTTATTCCTATTCCACTGTTTACGATCTCGCCGTCATCCCGCTGTTTGTTCTGATGGGCAATTGCGCTGCGGTGTCAGGCATGAGCCGCGATCTTTATTCCGCGGCCTTTGCCTGGCTCGGGCATCTGCGCGGCGGGCTTGCCTCCGCGACCATTACGGCCTGTGCGGGCTTTGCTGCGGTGTCGGGTTCGAGCGTCGCCTCCGCGGTGACCATGGGCCGGGTCTGCCTGCCGGAGATGGAGCGCTACAAGTATGACAGCGGTTTTGCCGCCGGCACCGTCGCCGCGGGCGGGACGCTGGGCATCCTCATTCCGCCAAGCACGGCTTTCGTTATCTACGCCATCCTCACCGAGCAGTCGATCGGCAAGCTCTTGCTTGCCGGCTTCCTCCCGGGGCTCTTGCTGACGCTGCTGTTCATCGCAACGATCGCGATCTGGACCAGGATCTATCCGGACCTTGGTCCTCCGGGCGCGCGTGTCTCGGGGCAGGAGCGAATTCGTACGCTGATACAGGCGGGCCCGATGGTTGTGATCGTCGGGCTCAGCATTGGCGGTATCTATCTTGGTTTCTTCACGCCGGGGGAGGCAGCGGCGGTGGGCGCGCTGCTGTCGTTCATTCTTGCGTTCTGGCGCAGAACCGTGACCTGGGAGACGCTGTCGTCGATCCTGATCGATACGGTCAAGACCACGGCCTTCGTGTTCCTGATCCTGATTGGCGCCTTTGTGTTCGGGCCGTTCCTGGCGCTGAGCGGTCTGCCTGAACAGCTGGCGAAATGGCTGATCAGTCTCGACGTGCATCGTTACGTCGTGCTGGCGGTTATTATCTTGATCTACATCGGTCTGGGCATGTTCCTCGAAGGCTTTTCGATCCTCGTGCTGACGCTCGCGATCGTCATTCCGATTATCGAAGCCCTGCATTTCGATTTGATCTGGTTCGGCGTGATCATGGTGATCGTGCTGGAGATGGGCCTGATCAGTCCGCCGGTGGGCATCAACGTGTTCGTGGTAAAAGGTTTGGTGCCGAATACGCCGATCGGCGACATCTTCAAGGGCATCCTGCCGTTCTGGATGGCGATGGGCGTTTGTATTCTGCTGCTGATCCTGTTCCCACAGATCGCGCTGTTCATACCCAATACGATGATCCGCTGACGTCCAGCATCCGGCACCGGATGCGCCGGGAGATTCGATCCTGCGCCGTCTCCGCCTCACCCGCAGCGCGTGCCGGTCGCGGATGCGACGGGAGAAGATGCGACGCCCGCCAGTTGTCCTACACGCCCTTTCCAATATAGATTCGCGTAATCAGCCTCTACGGTGAGAGAGATGGAACCCAAACAATCGGATGTGTCGCAGCAACCCAAACCCAAGAGCAATGCGGTGTATATTTGGGGCTGGGCTATCGCGATGCTGGCGGTCGCCGCCGGACTGTTCTGGGGTCTTCTCGGTCGCTGAGTTTTCGCTTCAGAGCTGTGATCGGATGTTTGCCGCAGCGTGGCTGCTCCCCACAGGCGCAGTCCCGGAGCCAGACGCGCTGTCATCGAGTCGTATCGATCCAAACTAAAAAAAGACGATGAGTTGCTTCCCGTCCGCCGAGCGAGCGCGGAATGGAGCACACAACGACACGCTGAACACGCGTAGACAGGCATTGCATGCTGTTCAAACGCGACGTGCTCGATGGGATTGTTGCTGGCCGCATCACGGTCGCGTTCCGCCGTTGGGTGAGACCCTCCGTCCGCGCCGGAACCACGCTGCGCACAGCCGCGGGGGTCGTCCGCATAACCGGGATCGCCGCAGTCTCGCAGGCTGCGATTACCAGTGCGGATGCGAAACAGGCGGGATTTCCCTCGCGCGCGAAATTGCTCGATTCGCTCGCCGGACGTGACGGCACGCTCTATCGGATCGACTTGGAATACGAGGGAGCCGATGGTCGGCTCGCACTCAGGACCGCGACGCCTTCCGGTCCGGAGATGGATCATGTGCTGCGGCGTCTGGCGCGCTTGGATGCTGCACGCTCGTCGCCATGGACCGCGCGCGTGCTTGCACTCATCGAAGCGCATGAGGCTACGCGCGCGGCCGATCTCGCCAGTCGCGTCGGCCGCGAAACGCGGCTGTTTAAGGCCGACGTCCGCAAGCTGAAAGACATCGGCCTGACCGAAAGCCTGGCAGTCGGCTATCGGCTATCGCCCCGCGGCAAAGCGGTGCTGCGGCGTCTGCAATCTCGATGACGGGACGACGGCTTGCCGCCCACCAGAAACACCTCGCTCCCCATAGGAAGGGCTCACGCTGGCACGGCCCAGCGCGAGCCCGGCGGTTCCAATTGGACAGCAGCGTCAGGTGTTTTTTCGCAACGCGTCCACGCTCCAGGCACCGCCGCCCGCCGCCGCGAGATACAGAAACACAAAGCAATAGAGCGCGGCCAGTTCGCCGGTATTGACGATCGGATAAAAGTCGCGCGGCGCGTGAGCGATGAAATAGGCGAAGGCCATCAGGCCCGAGAGCACGAACGCGACCGGGCGTGTGAACAGGCCAATCACAAGCAGCGCGCCTCCGACCAGTTCGAGGACGCCGGCGAACCAGCTGAGACTGTAGGGCTGCAGCTTGGCGAACATGGCCATTTGCGGAGTGCCGAGCAGCTTCGCAGTGCCGTGCTGCATGAACAGCAGCCCTGACATGACGCGGAGAACGCTGAGCAGGCGCGGCGCCCATGTGGCGCAGAGGGTGTCCATTGACATAACGATCCTTGGTGGGGTGAACGGCGGCAAAGCCTTGCAACGCCGACGGGGTGAGGGCCTAACTATCGTCGTAAACGACTCGCCCGAGCGTCACATCCGCGTGGGAGCCGCCGAAGTCTGTGGGTTGCGACAATTTTGCCGCGGTGACGCACAAGTCGCCCGCATGCATTCCCACGGTCGGCGGTCAAAAAAAAATCGCCGGGTGCGAACCCGGCGATTTTCAATAGAACAATGTAAGGCTTACGCGCGGTACTACCGCCACTCCACCTTCAGCACTTCATAAGCCTTGGCGCCGCCGGGCGTCACGACTTCGACATTGGCGCCCTTCTTCTTGCCGAGCAGGGCGCGCGCCAGCGGCGACGAAATCGAGATGCGGCCGGACTTGGCATCCGCCTCGGGTTCGCCGACGATCTGCCAGACCTGCTTCTTCTCGGTGTCCTCGTCGATCAGCGTGACGGTTGCGCCGAATTTCACGGTATCGCCGGACAGCTTGGAGACGTCGATCACCTCGGCGCGCGCCATCTTGTCTTCGAGTTCGGCGATGCGGCCCTCGTTATGCGACTGCGCCTCCTTGGCGGCATGATATTCCGCATTCTCCGAGAGGTCGCCATGGCCGCGCGCCTCGGTGATTTGCTGGATAATGCGCGGGCGCACCTCCTGCTGGCAATGCTTCAGCTCCGTCTCGAGAGCTGTGTAGCCCGCTGCGGTCATCGGGATCTTGTCCATCGTCATTCAACCTCCAGCCCCTGCGGCCGGTCTCGGCCCTTGGAGCGCGCCCTGTGGGGCAGATAGAGACAAAAGTGTTGATCGCAGGCCGACGCAGACTCGTCCGGCACGCGATCGGAACCTCTGTCAAAAAACAACCGTCACCAACACGCCGGGACTTATTCAGTTCCGGCCGCCGAAATAGCTTTGCAGCGCCCGGACTTCGAGATCCCCCTCAAGGAAGGCTTTTATTCCTCGCGCTGCCGCGACGGCTCCGGAAAGAGTGGTGTAATACGGCACTTTATGCAAGAGGGCTGCGGTCCGCAGCGACGTTGAGTCCGCCAGCGCCTGGGCCCCCTCGGTGGTATTGAAAACCAGCTGGACGTCGCCGTTCTTGATGGCGTCGACAATGTGCGGCCGGCCTTCCAGCACCTTGTTGATCTTGGTCGAGGGCACCCCATGCCCGTCCAGATAGCGTTTGGTGCCGGAGGTGGCGATGATCCGGAACCCCAGGCCCACCAACGTCCGGAGAGCCTCCAGAATCCGCGGTTTGTCGGAATCCCGGACCGAGACGAACACTGTCCCGGACCGCGGCACCCGCGTGCCGCCCCCGAGCTGGGACTTGGCGAAAGCGGTTTCGAAGCTCCGCGCAATGCCCATCACTTCGCCGGTGGATTTCATCTCCGGGCCCAGCACGGTATCCACACCCGGGAAGCGTGCAAACGGGAACACCGCTTCCTTGACTCCGATATGCTCGAACCGGGGCGGCTTCAGGCTAAAGCTCGCAAGGCTCTCGCCGGCCATCACCCGGGACGCGATCTTGGCGACCGGCAGGCCGATCACCTTGGCGACGAACGGCACCGTGCGGGACGCGCGCGGATTGACCTCGAGCACATAGATGTCGCGATCCTTGATCGCGTATTGCACGTTCATCAGCCCGCCGACTTTCAGCGCCAGCGCCAGCGCGCGGGTCTGCTCCTCAAGCCGCGTGATCATCTCGGGTTCGAGCGAATGCGGCGGCAGCGCGCAGGCAGAGTCGCCCGAATGCACGCCGGCTTCCTCGATATGCTCCATGATGCCGGCAATGAAGGTGTCCTTGCCGTCGGCAATGCAATCCACGTCGACTTCGGTCGCGTCCGACAGATAGCGGTCGAGCAGGAGCGGGCGCTTCGCCGAGACAACGAGTTCGGACGGTCGGTCCAGATCGCCGATCAGGCGCGCCAGATAGCGGTCGAGCTGATGCACGTCATGCACGATCTCCATCCCGCGTCCGCCGAGCACATAGGACGGCCGGATCACGATCGGGAAGCCCATCTCTGACGCAATCTTGCGCGCGTGCTCCGGCGAAGTCGCGATCGCATTTTCCGGCTGCCTGAGGCCGAGCTGGTCGAGCAGCTTCTTGAAGCGATCGCGATCTTCGGCAAGGTCGATCATGTCGGGCGAGGTGCCGAGGATCGGCACATTTGCCGTCTCCAGCGCTTCTGCGAGCTTGAGCGGCGTCTGTCCGCCGAATTGCACGATCACGCCGTGCAGCGTGCCGCGCGAGCGTTCGACGTCGATGATTTCCAACACGTCTTCGGCGGTCAGCGGTTCGAAATAGAGGCGATCCGAGGTGTCGTAATCGGTCGATACGGTTTCCGGATTGCAGTTGACCATGATGGTCTCGTAACCCGCATCCTTGAGTGCGAAGCAGGCATGGCAGCAGCAATAATCGAATTCGATGCCTTGCCCGATCCGGTTCGGCCCGCCACCCAGGATCACGACCTTCTTCTTGTCGGACGGCGCCGCCTCGTTGGAGGCATGGCCTGCAAACGGTGTCTCGTAGGTCGAATACATGTAGGCCGTGGGTGAGGCGAATTCGGCGGCGCAGGTGTCGATGCGCTTGAACACCGGCCGCACGTCGAGCGCATGGCGCTTCGCCGTGACGTCGGTCGCGGTCTGGCCGGTGAGTTTGCCCAGCCGCGCGTCGGAAAAGCCCATGGCCTTGAGCCGTCGCAAAGCGCCCGGCGTCGTCGGCAGTCCCTTCGCCTTGATCTGCGATTCCATCTCGACGATGCCGCGGATCTGCGCCAGGAACCACGGATCGATCTTGCAGCTTTCGTGGATGGTGTCGTCGTCCTGGCCAAGCCGCATGGCCTGCGCCACTTTGAGCAGGCGGTCGGGCGTCGGCGTGCCGAGCGCTGCGCGGATCGCGTTCTTGTCGTCGCCTTCGTTCACGCCCTCGATCTGGATATCGTCGAGCCCGGTCAGGCCGGTCTCGAGCGAGCGCAAGGCCTTCTGCAGCGATTCCTGGAAATTGCGGCCGATCGCCATCGCTTCGCCGACCGACTTCATCGAGGTGGTCAGCACCTGTGAGGCGCCCGGGAATTTCTCGAAAGCGAAGCGCGGAATCTTCGTCACCACGTAGTCGATGGTGGGCTCGAACGAGGCCGGTGTCGCGCCGCCGGTGATGTCGTTGGCAATCTCGTCGAGCGTGTAGCCGACCGCGAGCTTGGCTGCGACCTTGGCGATCGGAAAGCCGGTCGCCTTCGAGGCCAGCGCCGAGGAGCGCGACACCCGCGGATTCATTTCGATCACGACCAGCCGGCCGTCCGCCGGATTGACCGCGAATTGCACATTCGATCCGCCGGTCTCGACCCCGATCTCGCGCAGCACCGCCAGCGAGGCGTCGCGCATCATCTGGTATTCCTTGTCGGTGAGCGTCAGCGCCGGCGCGACCGTGATCGAGTCGCCGGTATGCACGCCCATCGGATCGAGATTCTCGATCGAGCACACGATGATGCAATTGTCCGCCTTGTCGCGGACCACTTCCATCTCGAATTCCTTCCAACCCAGCACCGATTCCTCGATCAGCACTTCGTTGGTCGGAGAGGCGTCGAGTCCGCTCTCGATGATGTCGAGAAACTCCTCGCGGGTATAGGCGATGCCGCCGCCGGTGCCGGCCAGCGTGAAGGACGGCCGGATGATCGCGGGCAGGCCGATCACGGTCAGCGCTTCCAGCGCCTCGATCAGTCCGCGCTCGATATATCGCTTCTTGCGCTCCGCTTCGCCGGCGGCCCAGCTTGCGTTGAAGGCAGCGAGCGCCTTCGCCTGCTCCTCGGCCGGCAATGGCTTCGCCTTGATCGCGGCGATCTCGGCGGTCTGCTTTTCGCGGTCCGCCTGTTTCAGGATCGAGGCATTGGCGAGCGCCGAGCGCGGCGTCTCCAGCCCGATCTTGTGCATCGCCTCACGGAACTGCTCGCGATCTTCGGCCTTGTCGATCGCTTCGGCGGTGGCGCCGATCATCTGCACGCCGAACTTGTCGAGCACGCCCATTTTCTTGAGCGACAGCGCGCAGTTGAGCGCGGTCTGCCCGCCCATGGTGGGGAGGAGCGCGTCGGGCCGCTCGATCTCGATGATGCGGGCGACGATTTCGGGCGTGATCGGCTCGATATAGGTGGCGTCGGCCAGATCCGGATCGGTCATGATCGTGGCCGGGTTCGAATTGACCAGAACGATCCGGTAGCCTTCTTCGCGGAGCGCTTTGCAGGCTTGGGTGCCGGAATAGTCGAACTCGCAGGCCTGTCCGATGACAATAGGGCCCGCGCCGATGATCAGGATCGATTGGATGTCGGTTCGTTTCGGCATCGGCTCCGCTGGCACCCGCGAAAGCGGGGCTTTACGCACATAAAAAAAGGGCGCGCCTGGCGCGCGTCCTATGTCCCGTCAGCGAGGCATAGGGCCCCGCGCGGGCCGGTGTCTAGACCAGAATCGGACGAGGGGGAAGGCAAAAGCGGCCGTTTCCCGCAACTTTCAGGGCAGCTTTGCGTTGGCAGGGCTAGGCCTGCCTTCGGTGGCCTTCGAACAGGTCTCCGGACCCGGTTCATGGAAAATCCGGGATTTGTATGTCGGTCGAAACGCACAAGGCTCAATCCTCACATATCCGGTCTGCCCCGTTATGGGTGCGGGCGCTCGTCCTGGCCGCCGCCTATGCGGTCGGACGCTATGGTGAGGATCGTCCCGCGCCTGGTCCAGCGCGCGCCCATCGGCCGCTGCCTGCTACTCGGTCGCCACAGCCGGACACAGGTGACGCGGCCGGCCCCGACACCCCCGCCTTCTTCGGCGCTTCCAAGGTCGACGGCGACTCCGCCGAGCAGCGCGAACGCGCAGCCGAATCCGGCCGTGGCCGTGACGCCGGGTCGCCGCTCCGCATCCCGCTGACTGGCTGGACCGATATCGGATGGCGAGTCGTTGCCGGGATCGGCAATGACCGCCTGCTAGCCGTCGCGGCCGGTGTGGTATTTTACGGACTGCTGGCCCTGTTTCCGGCGGTCACCGCGCTGGTCTCGTCCTATGCGCTGTTTTCAGACCCCGCCACCATCGCGCGGCATCTCGAAGCTCTGGCCACGCTGATGCCGCCGGGCGGCTTCGGCATTGTCGAGGAACAGATCACGCGCATCGCGCAGGGGTCCAGCGGCGGTCTGAGTTCGGCCTTCATCATCGGCTTCCTGATCGCCCTGTGGAGCGCCAATGCCGGCATGAAGGCGATGATCGACGCGCTCAACGTGATCTATGGTGAGATCGAGAAGCGCGGCTTCATCAAGCTCACACTGCTGACACTCGCACTCACATTGGCGAGCATGGTCTTTCTGCTGCTGGCGATCAGTGCCGTGATCGTTCTGCCGCTGGTTTTCGCCTGGCTCGGCATCGGCGGCTGGGCCGAATGGGCGTTCGCCTGGCTGCGCTGGCCTGCGATCATGATCGTCATCGTGCTCGGGCTCGCCGTGCTTTATCGCTTCGGCCCGAGTCGCGAGAGCGCGCAATGGCGCTGGCTGAGTGTCGGCGCGGTGGTTGCGATGCTGCTCTGGATCGCGGGCTCGGCCTTGTTCTCGTGGTATCTGTCGAGCTTCGCCGATTTCAACGCGACCTACGGTTCGCTTGGCGCAGTCATCGGTCTGATGATGTGGCTGTGGCTCACGTCCATCGCGATCCTGCTCGGGGCTGAGATCAATGCCGAGATCGAGCACCAGACCGCGCACGATACCACGACCGGCTCACCGAAGCCGCTCGGTTCGCGCGGTGCGGTGATGGCCGATACGGTGGGCGCGGCGCAATAATCCGTCATCGAACGCTTTGCCGGGAAACATATCGGGCGCCATTGCATTGATGGGCATGGCAAAAGAACCGATCCAACCACCTCAACCGCCGGCCGAAGTTCCGGAGAAGCCCTATCCGGTCGAAAGCCCGCCCGAACCTCACCCGAACGAAGATCTGCCGCTGGTCGATCCGGTGCCGCCGGATAAGGAATTGCCGCGCATGCGGCAAGCTGACGCCCGCGGCTCGATGAAAAGCGAGCTGCCGTCGCAGCCGCATGGCGCTCCGGATCAGCAGCCCGGCGCTGTGCGCGGCATCTGAGGCGGCGCGAGCGATACTCGCCGCAACCAAAGTTACGGACCGCAAAAAAAACCCGGCGCGACGCGCCGGGTTTTAATGTGTGCATGGTGTCGGCTAGATCAGTAGCCCCATGACGTTCCGTAATAATCCGAAACCTTGCGACCGCGGGCCGGGTCGTTCCAGTCCCAATCATTCTCGTTGGCGTATTTCGGTGCGCCCTTGAGCTGGTCTTCGGTGACGTGGGTCTGATAGCCGCCGAGTTCGGTGTTGTACTTCAGCGATGCCCACGGAAGCGGGTAATGCTCGTCGCCGATACCCAGGAAGCCGCCGAAGCTCAACACGGCGTAATCGACTTTGCCGGACCGCTTTCCGATCATCACGCGCTCGATCGATCCGATCTTGTTGCCGTCGGCGCCGTAAACGGTGGTGCCTTCCACCTTGTCGCTGCCGATCAGGTCGTAGGTTTCTCTGCTCTCGGTCATGGATGCTCCTCCTGTTGCGTTACAGAATGAAGCAATGAGGCGCCCTATGGTTCCGCTGTGTCTTTTCACATCTCGGAACGTGACGCATGTCATCGACGTTGGATGGCTGCGGAAATCAGTCCGCAGGGAGTAAAAAATCATGAACCAGAACAATCAGCAGAACCAGCAAGGCGGGCAGGGCGGTCAGCAAGGCGGTCAACAGGATCGCGACCGCGACAATCAGCAGCAGCGCCAGAACCCCGGTCAGGGCGGTCAACAGGGCGGCCAGCAGGATCGTCAGCCGGGACAGAACGATCGGCAGAGCGATCAGAACCGCTAACGGTCTCGATAACGAAAAGGGCGGGACTCGATCCGCCATCGAGTCCCGCCCAGAAACTGGAGGCCCGGCCTGGATTCGAACCAGGCTAAGATAAGGTCTTGCAGGACCTTTTGCGTCTCCGCTCCGCCACCGGGCCAAGGTCGACGATAACGGCCCGGTGATCGGGAGCAAGTGCATCCCGAGTCCAGCGCTAACGTTTAAGGTGAATACGCTTCCTTAAGGTTAACCCGCTGCCGGTTCCGTCCGTGCAACGAACGTCATCCGCGTCTGCAAATGCCCGATATTGCGCGGTTCGCGTGTCGCCCGGTAACCGGCTGCATTCAGCTTTGCCGACATCTCCTGTTCGCTGTAGCGGGTCAGTCCTGCATTCTTGCGTAATTTCGCATAGTCCGAAAATACCGTGCGGATGAGCCCCCGAAGTGCGGCCAGGAAAAAGCCTTCACGGCTTCCGAAACCCAGCAGGGCAAGGGCATCTTTCCAGGCCGGCGTATCGGGCTGGACCACATCGCCGATGACCAGGGTGCCGGCCGGTTGCAGCAGGCGGCGAAACTCCGCGAGCAGGTCGTCGAGATCGTTCGGTGACAGATATTGCGAGACCGAATGCATGATGACCACGTCGAACGAGCCGGCCGGCAGCGCTGCAACCTGATCCGGTGACAGCACCGCGATGTTGCGCCGATCCGCGACGCGCTGCTTCAGACGGTCCCGCAGCGTGGGGGCGGCCTCGCACAATGTCAGATGCCCGGCCTTGCCGAGTAGCCGCTCGGCATAGGCGGCCTCGCCGCAGCCATAGTCGAGAACGCGATCGCCCTGACCGATATGATCGAGCATGCCGTCGCCGGTGATGATGGCGTGCACCTGCTTGTGCCGCGCATTCACGTAGATGGCATGATCGGAATCGAAAAACGTAATCCAGTCGCTCATGCAGCCTTATAGCGTGTTCGCGCGGACGGCGGCTACCGAGCTTCTATCCCGTTCGTCCCCGCGAAAGCGGGGACCCAAAGACTGGATTCCCGCCGGCGCGGCAATGAACGGACATTGTTGAGCGAGCGCTTACCTGCGTTTGTCCGCCACCATTCCGGTCATGTCGACCACCTCGAATTCCTTCGTTGTGACGCGGCGCAGGTCGCGCAAAGCCGTCATATTCCAGCGCGGATCCGGTGCGCCGGTGATGAAATTGTCCGAGCCGTTATCGGCGAGGATCATGCCGTAGGTCTTCAGTGCCTGCAGGATCACCCGCGCTTCCGGCGAGAAGCCGGAGAGATCGTAATCCGCCCTCAGGCGCATGCGCATGCCCATCGGCGCGAGGTCGTCGTCGAAATGCGGCGACGCCCAGTGGCTCGCGGGCGGGATATAGGCGCGTCGCGTGTTGACGAGCGTGAAGCGGATCGCGTGCTCGACCTTGCCGGCGCCGACCACTTCGTCATACCGCACCAGACCGGGCAGGATAGGCAAACCGGCGGCATCGGCCGAGGTCCAGCGCGCGGGGCGCTCCTGATTTTTCTTCAGGTCCCAGATCGCGCCGCTGCCAGCCGTCCAACCGCCCTTGCCATCCGGGAACGCATTGAAGAGTTCGTACAGAACCCAAGCATCGCGATCGAGCACCAAGACATGGCGATCACCCTTGCCATTCGGGCCGCCTTCGATCGGCGCATCGGCGGGGATCGGGTAGGGGCCGGGATCGCTTTCCTGCGGAGCCTCGGTGAAGGCGACCGGCACGCGCGGCTGCTGGCGCGATACCACCACATAGGGAATGCCGATCGGCGCGCCTTGATACTCGGTGCCGAAGTCGGCATGCAGCGGCTTGTCGAGCCCAATGCGCGCGAGAATGCGAGCCGAATTCCGGTCCACAGGATCGTTCGAAATGTCGCGATGCCATGGGCTGTCGTCCGGCAAGAGCCGCCGGCCTTTCAGATCGGCATTCAGGCCGAGGTTGATTCCGGAGCCTGGCTCGGCGGCGGGTGCCACCTGGAATTTCGGGCGCGCATATTGCGCATCGGCCGTCGTGAGTAATACGGCGCTGCCGATCAGCGTCGCCAACAGGCGGAATGCATTCGTCATGGAAGACACACGCGTGCAGGGTTGCGGCAATGGATGCAATGCAATCAGAACCGGAAGCCGCTGTCACGACCATTCCCGGATCAGCGGGCCGTCCCGCCCGAAAATCGGATCGGTCTCCGGCCGCTTCACGCCGGGTATTTTCACCAAAGCGCGTTCGTATTCCGCCCGCGAGCCGAGGCACAGGTCGTAGGTGCCTTCGGCCGGATAGGCGCCGACGACCAGAAGATCGTCCGATGCGTCGATGCATTGGTGGCCGGTGCCGGCAGGAAGCACGACCGCGTCTCCCGGTTCGACACTGAAATTCTCTCCATGAGCGCCGCCGAAACGCAAGGTTGCGCGTCCGCTTGCGATCGCGAGCACTTCGTGAATGCGCGGGTGGTAATGCGGGAAGGGATAGACTCCGTTGCGCCAGCTCCGGCCCCATCCATGGGCGCGCAGGGTTCGCTCGATCGTCGCAGCCGGGTCGGAGTGGTTTGAAAGGTCGAACACCCGTGGATAGAACAGCAAGGGCAGCGACGCATTGTTCGGAATCGCGTCGTCATCGGGAAACATGAAGCTGTAGACCTGGATTTGATCGTTCGCAGTCATGGCGTGACCGCAACGCGTGATGCCTAAAGCCGTTCCGGCCGTCCGGCGATCAGGCTAAGTCGTTGCTTTGCCGCGCGAACCGCCGATCTGGGTCAGCGGCCTGACGAAATTGAGGAGATAGGCCAGCATCGCCCAGCCCGGATCGAAAAAGCTGATGATGACGGACAGCACGGCGCTCGCGATCAGGAGCCACAGCGAGCGTGTGCCTTCGCGCAGGCCTTCGGTATGCCAGCCCTGATGGTCCGCGATCATATTGAGCCGGATCGACACCAGCGCAGCGAACGCCATGTTGGCGGCATAGATCCACACCGCCGGCGCCAGATCGTCGTAGCGTCCGATCAGCATGGTCGAAAACGGCAGGCATGTGATCAGGAACAGATGCAGCAGCGTCCAGCGCGCGAACTGGCCGGTGACAGTCTCCTGACCGGCCGCGAGCCTGCTGTTGCCGAGCCAGCGCAGCCCGACCACGAAAAAGGTGATGAGATAGACGAGGAATTTTGACTGCAGTTCAGTGATGGCGTGCCACAGCTCGGCGCCGCTTTTCGGATCGAAGGATTCCGGCAGCCGGATGTCGATCACCAGCAGCGTCATGGCGACGCCGAACATCGCGTCGGCCAGCGCATCGAGCCTGGTCTTGGAGATGGAGTCGCGGTGATGAAGCGGCACGGCGACTCCGATGCTGCGCAGCTACGCCGCCTTGCGCTTGTGTTCGCGCATCATCTCGACGAAGCGCCGGAACAGGTAATGCGAGTCGCGCGGGCCGGGTGACGCCTCCGGATGATATTGCACCGAGAATACCGGCTTGTCCTTCAGCGCGATCCCGCAATTCGATCCGTCGAACAGAGAGATATGGGTCTGCTCGACATTGCCCGGCAGCGAATCCTTGTCGACCGCGAAGCCGTGATTCATCGAGGTGATCTCGACCTTGCCGGTGGTGAGATCTTTCACCGGATGGTTGGCGCCGTGATGGCCCTGATGCATCTTCATGGTCTTGCCGCCGAGCGCGATGCCGAGCATCTGGTGGCCCAGACAAATCCCGAAGGTCGGCATCGACTGCTCGATCATTTCGCGGATTACCGGCACGGCGTATTCGCCGGTGGCGGCCGGATCGCCGGGACCATTCGACAGGAACACGCCGTCCGGCTTCAGCGCCATGATGTCTTCGGCGGAGGTCGTGGCCGGCACCACGGTGACCTTGCAGCCATTCGACGCCAGCAGCCGCAGGATGTTGCGCTTCACGCCATAATCGATCGCGACGACGTGGAATTCCGGATTCTCCATGCGCGGATAACCCTCATTCCAGACCCACTCGCCTTCGTCCCAGTTGAAGCGCTGACCCGAAGTTACCATTGGCACCAGATCCATGCCGACCAGACCCGGCCAGTCGCGCGCTTCTTTCTTCAGCGCAGCGACATCGAACTTGCCTGACGCGTCATGCGCGATCACGGCATTCGGCATGCCCTTTTCGCGAATGAGCGCGGTCAGCGCGCGGGTGTCGATGCCGGACAGCCCGATAATGCCGCGGGCGCGCAGCCAGTGATCGAGATTGCGGGTGGCGCGGTAATTCGACGGATCGGTGATCGCGCCCTGCAGGATCACGCCGCGCGCGCCCGGCGTCGCCGCCATGTTCACCGTCTCGATGTCTTCGTCGTTGGTGCCGACATTGCCGATATGCGGGAAGGTGAAGGTGATGAGCTGACCGGCATAGGAAGGATCGGTGAGGATCTCCTGATAGCCGGTCATGGCGGTGTTGAAGCAGACTTCGCCCACCGCCATGCCGGTGGCGCCAAAGCCGTATCCTTCGAGGACGGTGCCGTCGGCCAGCACCAGGAGTGCGGTCGCCTTTGGCTCCGCCCAGCCGGAACCCTGTCCGGAATCGTGTAAGGTGTTCATAAGCGGCCTGAATAATCGCCCCCGCCCGCAAAGCCAACCCCCCGGAGCCGCGAATGAAGACGGCTTTTTTCTATATCTGTGCGGCGCTGGCTGAAATTGCAGGCTGTTTCGCCTTCTGGGCCTGGTTGCGGCTGGGACAGCCTTTGTGGTGGCTTGTTCCCGGCATGGCCTCGCTCGCGGTCTTCGCCTGGCTGCTGACGCTGGTGGATGCATCCCATGCCGGCCGCACCTATGCCGCCTATGGCGGGGTCTACATTGCCGCCTCGCTGCTGTGGCTATGGGCGATGGAGGGCGCACGCCCGGACCGCTGGGACCTGATCGGCGCATCGATCTGCGTCGTCGGTGCGGCGATCATTCTGTACGGTCCACGTCCGCTGCCGGCCTGAGCCGCGCCGGGGCTAGTGGAGCGCGCTTGGTTTTTGCACGGCCGGGCGGTACATGCAGGCCAAATGCGGTGCTGCGCGCTTCGCTTTCGAATGCCCGCTGCGGCCAAAGGAGAGAGACCCATGCTGCGCGACGACATCAACAATGCTCTGAAAGAGGCGATGAAGGCCAAGAACGAGCGCGTTGTCGCCACGCTGCGCCTGGTCAATTCCACCTTCAAGAATGCCGATATCGAAGCGCGTGCCACCGGCAAGACGTTGTCGGATGGCGACCTTCTTCCGGTGCTGCAGAAGATGATCAAGCAGCGCCAGGAATCGAAGGAGCTTTACGAGAAGGGCGGCCGGCCCGAACTCGCCCAGCAGGAAGGCGAGGAGATCGCCATCATCTCCGCCTATCTGCCGAAACAGATGTCTGACGCCGAGATGACCGCTGCGATCGAGGCTGCGATTGCCGAGGCCGGCGCGGCCTCGATGAAGGACATGGGCAAGGTGGTCGGCGTGCTGCGCGCGAAATATGCCGGCCAGATGGACTTTGGCAAGGCCAGCGCCGTGGTGAAGAGCAAGCTCGGCGGCTGAGCAGCGGCCGTCCGCGCAGCCGCATCGCCCGCGCTCACGTCAACCGGCACCCACGAGATGGACTGCGGGAACGGAAAGTTGCCAGCGCGCGCCTTCGGGCGGGAACTCCATCGAGACCTCACCGCCGAGCAGGTCCGCAACCACGCGTTCGCACACGATATGCCCGAACCCTTTTCGCGCTGGAGGTTTCACGGCGGGTCCGCCGCGCTCGATCCAGCTCAGTCGCAGGTCGTTGCTTCCCGGCAGCTGCGTCCATTCAATTGCGACTGTGCCTCTGGCGTCTGAGAGCGCGCCGTGCTTGACCGCGTTGGTGGCAAGCTCGTGAAGCGCCAGCCCGATCGCTTCCGCGGCCCTGGGAGTCACCACGATTTCGGGACCGGAAAGATGGAGACGGTCCGTTCCGGCGTCGACGAAAGGTGCGAGCTGACTTTTTGCGATTTCGCCGATCGAAGCGCCTTGCCAATCGCGCAGCACGAGCAGGTCATGGGATGCGGCCAGGCCCTGCAGCCGGGACGAGAATTTTTCGTGAAATTCCTCAACCGAGTTGGTGCTGCGACCCGTCTGTGTCGCAATCGACAAGATGACAGCGAGCAGGTTTTTCGCGCGATGGGTCAGCTCGCGCATGACAAGTTCGGTGTGCTGCTCTGCAAGCTTCCGGTCGGTGACGTCGCCCACCACATTGACGAGCCGGGCGGCCTTGCCGTTCGGCAGCCGGTCGACGACTTCCGCGCCCCCGGCCAGCCATCGCACGCTGCCGTCCGGCTTCACGATCCGGTATTCGGCGGGAAACCAGTCCAGCTTGTCCGCCTGTTCGTAGAACGACGGCGGGATGTGCCGGTCGTCCGGATGGACGGCCAGGAAAAACTCGTCGTTATCGCCGCCGAACCGGCCGACGCCGTCGGGCAGATCAAGTCCGAACAATGCCATCGCCTCGGGTGTCCAATGCCGGGTGCCGGACGCCAGATCGGTTTCCCAGTGGACCAGACGGCCTGCCTTCAGCGCCGACCGGAGCTGGGCTTCGCTCCTTGCGAGTTCCTCGGTCCGCCGCAGCAGCTGCTGCTGGGCCTGCAACAGGGTGGGTTCGCCATGGCTGCTGTCCGCGACCGCTTTCGCGGGTGGCGCGTCGGGCCTGAGCAGCGGTTCGCTGTTCTCATCGGAACTCATGAATGCTGCCGTTCGATCATCCGCTTAGCCAATATGGCATTAATACATATCCGATACCGGGCATTGTAGAAATCCTGCCGGTACGGACAACCTTGGGCTGGAAGCAAGGCCAACTCGGTGGTGAAGAACAAGCTCGGCGGGTGAGCAGACCGCGCCGGCCAGGCCCGGTGGCTCGCAGTGCGTTTGCGCGACGTCAAACCTGCGGCCAAAAGGACCGCTATAGGCGTCTCTCGTCGTGTTGGTCCGGGAGAGTCGGGTGCGCGCCAGGTTATTCGTTGCTGCCATCGTCTTGGCGCTCGCGGCCGTTGCGGGCTGGTGGTGGTTCTATGGCCGCACGCCAGAGGTCGCCGTGGTGTCGCCTACGCGCGGCACAGCCGTCGAGATCGTCTATGCCACCGGCGCGGTGGAACCGGTGCGCTGGTCGAAGGTGACCAGTCTGGTGCGGCAGCGCATCGTCGAGATCTGCAATTGCGAGAACAAGGCGGTGAAGCGCGGTGACGTGCTGGCGCGCCTCGACGACAAGGAGATCCGCGCCTCCTTGCATGAACTGCGCGCGCGCGAGGATTTTGCCAAGCGCGAGGTCGCGCGCACGACTGAACTGGTCGGACGCGGCGCCGCCACCACCCAGGCGCATGAAAAATCGCTGACCGAGCTGCGCCAGATACACGGATTGATTTCTGTGCTGGAGGAGCGCGTCGACCAATACACCATCACCTCGCCGATGGACGGCGTCGTGCTGCGCCAGGACGGAGAAGTCGGCGAGATCGTCGAAGCCGGCTCGATTCTGTTCCGGGTCGGCATGCCGAAGCCGCTGGAGGTCGAAGCCGAGGTCAATGAGGAGGATATCCCACGCGTCTCGGTCGGCCAGCTCGTTCTGTTCCGCACTGATGCGTTTCCGGGCCGGCGCATCGAGGGCAAGGTGCGCGAGATCACGCCGATGGGCGATCCGGTCACCAAGACCTATCGCATCCGGGTCGACCTTCCCGACGATACGCCGCTGCGGATCGGCATGAGCGTGGAAGCCAATATCGTCACCCGCGAGAAGGAGAATGCCCTCTTGATCCCGACTGCGGCTTTGCAGGGCTCGCATGTCTTTGTTCTCGACGGCAATGTCGCCCGCCGCCGCGAGGTCAAGGTCGGCATCAAGGGCACCCGCAGCAGCGAAATCGTCGACGGCCTTGGCGAGACCGACCGCGTGATCTCGCCCGCGCTGTCCAGCCTGAAGAACGATCAGACGGTTCGGGTCCGCCGCGGAGGCGAGCCGTGAACCTGATCCTCGATATCGCCTGGACCCATGTGCGGTTTCGCGCGCGCCAGACGATGGTCGCGATCGCTGGCGTGGCGACCGGCGTCGGCTTCTCGATCATGATGGCGTCGCTGATGGTCGGATCGCAGAACGACTTCATGCGGCTGTTGATCGATGCGTTGCCGCATATCGCGGTGTCGGATGAGCGCCGAGACCCGCCGGTTCAACCCGCGGAAACCGAATTCGCGGCGGCGCAGATTTTCGGCCTGACCCCGGAGCAGCGGCGCAAGGGCATCAAGAACCCACTCGCGACCATGGCCGCGCTGGAAGGCTGGGTCCCGGGCGACGTTGCGCCCTCAACCAAGACGCAAGGGATCCTGCGCTATGCCGGCCGCGATGTTGCGGTCAGCATCACCGGCATCGATCCGCAGCGCGAGCCAAGCGTGTCATCGCTGCCGCAGCATATGCGCGGCGCCACGCTTGCTGCGCTCTACCGCGCGACCAATGCGATCATCCTCGGCGACCGTCTGGCGCAGAAGCTCGGCGCCCGCATCGGTTCGAACATCACCGTGCAGACCAGCGAAGGCGTGCAGATCGGCGCCCAGGTGGTCGGGCTGTTTCACTCGGGCGTGCGTTCGGTCGACGAGGGAACGGCCTATGTGTTGCTGAAGACCGCGCAGATCCTCTCCAAGCAGACCGGGCTGATCAACGAGTTGCGGGTCCGGGTCGCCGATCCGATGGCAGCCAATCTGGTGGCGCAACGGATCGAGCGGGAGACCGGCTACAAGTCGGTGTCGTGGCAGGAAGCGCATGAGGACCTGCTGTCATCCTTCGTGATCCGCAATGTCATTATGTACACTGTGGTGGGCGCGATCCTGCTGGTGGCGAGCTTCGGCACCTACAACATCATCTCCACGATCACTCATGAAAAGGCCCGCGACATCGCGATCATGAAATCGCTCGGACTGAGCGAGGTGACGGTGCGCACGATTTTCGTGGTCGAGGCGGTACTGATCGGGCTCGCCGGCGCACTCGCCGGCTTCGTGCTCGGCTATCTGATGTGCATGGCGCTCGGCCTGATTGAGTTCAGGAGCCCGTTCATCGATTCAAGCCGGCTGCCGGTGGTCTATGATCCCTCGCATTATCTGCTCGCTGGCGCGGTGGCGCTGGTCTCGTCGTTCGCGGCCGGCTACATGCCGGCGCGCAAGGCGGCGCGGGTTCATCCGGTCGAGATCATCCGGGGCGCGACATGATCAACAGCAATGGCGACGTCCTGATCGAGGCCAAGGATGTTACGCGGATCCTGTCCGGCATCGTGCCGGTGACGCTGGTGCAGGACATCGACCTCTCGATCCGCGCCCAGGAATTCGTCGCCATCACCGGGCCGTCCGGATCGGGCAAGTCTTCGCTGCTCTATCTGCTCGGCCTGCTCGACATGCCGACGCAGGGCGAGGTGCTCATCCGCGGCCGCGCCACCGCACGCATGAGCGAAAGCGAGCGCGCGCAGACGCGGCTGTCCGATCTGGGCTTCGTGTTCCAGTTTCACTTTCTGCTGCCGGAATTCTCAGCCCTCGATAATGTGATCCTGCCGATGCGGGCACTCGGTCGGCTGACGCCGCGGCAGATGCGCGAGCGCGGCGCGGACTTGCTTTCATCCTTCGGACTGGCCGAGCATATGCACAAGCGTCCCGACCAGATGTCCGGCGGACAGCGTCAGCGGGTCGCGGTGGCGCGGGCGCTCGCCAATGATCCGCCGGTGGTGCTGGCCGACGAGCCGACCGGCTCGCTCGATTCGGTTTCGAGCGAGCAGGTGTTTCAGATCCTGCGCGACCTTGTCGACAAGAACGGCAAGACCGTTGTCGCGGTGACTCATGATCTCGATCTGGCCGCGCGCATGGACCGTCGTGTGCATCTGGTCGACGGCCGCATCGTCCAGGACGTGATGGAGCCGGTGGCGGCCGGCGTTTGACGATCGGCGGCGCCGCGCCCTTGCAGGCTAGCGAATGCCCCCGCCGTACTCGCCGAAACGATGCGCTTTACAACATTGCTCCCGGCTGGTTGTTATGGGCCCACCAAGATGACGGCCAAAGAGCCATCCGAGGAGGAAGCCTGAAGATGACGCGGACACAAGGCGGTCGTTCCCTCGCAGTTGCTCTGGTGCTCGGCACAGGTTGCTTTATCGCAGACGCGTCTGCGCAAAAGTTACCAGAGCAGGTCCGCATCCTGGTTCCATTCACGCCCGGTGGTGCGGCGGACACAGGGATCCGCATCGTCTCGCAATGGATCAACCAGAATGGCGGACCACAGATGGTGGTCGAAAATCGCCCCGGCGGTGCAAGCGCCGTCGCGCTGAATGCGGTGAAGACCTCGCAGCCCGACGGCTCTGTCATCGGCGTGTGCGAGTCCGGTGCGATGTCCGCCAATCGGTGGCTGTTCAAGAGCCTGTCATACGATCCGCAGAAGGACTTCGCGCCGATCACGACCTATGTCAGCGTGCCGATAGCGCTCGCCGTTCCCGGCACGATGCCGGTCAACTCGATGCAGGATCTGGTGAAGCTCGGCGGCACCCGCGAGCTGTCCTACGGCTCGCAAGCGGTCGGCGCGAGTGGTCATCTGATGGGTGCGTATTTCGCCAAGCTCGGAGAGTTCAAGACCATCCATGTTCCGTTCCGCGGGTCCGGACCGGCCGTCACCGAACTGGTTGCCGGGCGTCTCGACTATTTCTGGACCAGCTTCCCGAGCCTGAAAGGCTTCTACGACAACGGGCAGATCAAGGTGCTGGCGCTGGGTTCTGCGAAGCGCGATCCAGCCTTTCCGAAAGTCCCGACCACAGCCGAGCAGGGCTTCCCGCAACTCGCGATCGATTTCTGGTTTGGCTTGTGCGCGCCGGCCGGAACGCCGGCTGCGATCGTCAATGAGTTGCAGGCGCGGGTCGCCAAGGCTCTGCAGTCGAAAGAGGTGCAGGCGCAGTACCAGGCGGTCGGCATGCAGGTGCATTCGACTACGCCCGAAGAGTTCACCAAGCTGATCGTGGACGATACCGCGCGCTTCAAGGAAATCGTCGAGTCGACCGGCGCAAAAATCGAATAGCCGACCAATTCGATCGTCGCAGCAGCGAGGTATTACGGCGCCGCGCGCGACGGGACGCATCGCTCCCCCTGACGCAAACAGCTGATTCTGAAGCAATGTCTCTTTTGCGGAAGGTCAAGGATCGGATTCTGACAGGCCTGTATGTCTTTCAAAGACAGACAGACGGAGCAGAATCATGCAGAGTTTCGATCATCTTGTTGCAGACCTGAAGCAGTTGCGTGACGAGGCGCGGGTGAAGGCGCATCTTGGCGCGATGGAAGCGCAGGATGAATGGCGCAAGCTGGAGAGCAAGTGGGAGAATTTCGAAGCCCGCGCGAAACTCGATCGCAGCGCCAGGGATGTCGGCGCGGCCCTCGATCTGTTGGGCGCGGAATTGAAAGCCGCCTATGAGCGCCTTGCGAAAGCGGTGTGATCGATGACCGGACGCGGCGATCTGCAACGGGAGCTTGAGGTGCTGCGGCGTGAGTTGCGGCAGGTCCCGCGGGTCGCGGAAGAGGGCGATGCCGCGTCGGGTGTGGCCGCGCAGGCCAGGACCGATGCGCCGCCTGCGCCCGAGGATTTCCGCTCCGAGATCGAACGGGTGTTGCGCGACTTGCAGGACAAGCTCGGGGAGACCGCCGAAGAGGCCGAAGACATCGTGGCCGCCCATCCCTTCGCCTCGGTTGCCGCTGCCTTCCTGCTCGGTGTGCTGGTTGCCAATGTCATGTCGCGAGCGAGATAATCATGGACCGCTTCATCAACAATCTGCGCGTGCTCTGGCGCACCGAGCGTGCGATCGCCGAAATCAAGATGCGGCATGTGATCGCGCGATCCGGGCTGAATGCCGCCGCCGGCCTGCTGGCGCTGATCGGCTTGCTGATGTTCGAGGTCGCCGCGTTCTTTGCGCTGCTCGAATACTGGAGCACGATCGTGGCGGCTCTGATCCTGGGTGCGGCGAACTTCGTGATCGCGGGGATTCTCGTGCTCATCGCCGATCGCAAGCGGCCCGGCCGTGAACTCGAACTGGCCAACGATATCCACGATCAGACCATGCAAGCCCTGCAGGCCGATGCGCGGCTGCTTCAGGCCGACATCGCCTCGTTCGGGCAGGCGCTGCGGCATCCGCTCGACAGCGCGCTGCCGTCGCTGATCATCCCGCTTGCCACCATGCTGATGGGCTTCCTGAAGAAGAAAAGCGAGGCGAAATAGCTTCGGACTTCACTCCTCAGTGTAAGGGTTGCAACGCGCAATCCCGTCCATCACCAGCTGCTCGGCGCCGTCCGCATCCAGCCAGCGCGCGATCGTGACCCACTTGCCCTTTTCCAGATCCTTGTAGTGCTGAAAGAAGTGCGCGATCTGCTCGCACATGATCGGCGGCAGGTCGCGATAGCTCTGCACCCCCGAATAGAACGGATGCAGCGCATCGACCGGCACCGCGAGAATTTTCTCGTCGCCGCCGGCCTCGTCCTCCATCAGCAGCGCGCCGACCGGGCGGCATCGGATCACCGCGCCCGCCACCACCGGCACCTGGCTGACCACCAGCACGTCGCACGGATCGCCGTCGGCCGACAGCGTGTGCGGGATGAAGCCGTAATTGCCGGGATAGAACATCGCGGTATGCAGGAAGCGGTCGACGAACAGCGCGCCGGATTTCTTGTCGATCTCGTATTTGACCGGGACGCCGCCGAGCGGGATTTCGATCACCGCATGGATGTCCTTGGGCGGGTTCTTGCCCGATGTGATGCGGGAAATGTCCATATGCTGTCTCTGTTGTCGTGTTCGGGTGGCGCGTGCGTCCGGAGAGACTATCAGCCGAACCTCACCAGATTATGCACCGGCCGCGGGCCGCGGGGAAACAGTAACGCACAGCCTGCATTACCGAACGCGGTAACTCTCGTCGCGCAGCCGCTTCGCCTCCACCAGAACCTTGCACATCCGCTTGGCCCAGGCGCGCTGGTCCGCCTCGGTCTCGATCAGGTCGTGCCGGATTTCGATCGCGACATGCGGCAGGCCGCGCTGCTCGCCATGGACCGGGATCGTGTAGTCGGTGTCGTCGCTGACGGTGTAGGGCTCGTTATCGCCGACGGTCATTTCATCTTCCTCGCGCAAGAGTCGCAGCACAAAGGCCGCGAAGCGCGAGTCGCGATTGTAGAGCACGCCGGAATGCCAGGGCCGGCTGACGCCCTTGTAGACCGGCGTAAAGGAATGCATCGCGACTAGAAACGCGGGCAGGCCCTCATGCTGTCGCCGGTCGAGCTCCGCTGTGATCGCGTCATGATAGGGCGCAAAAATCTCCCGCTGGCGCGCTGCGATGTCCTCGGGCCTCAGCTTCACATTGCCGGGCACCGGCGTGTTCTCGCTGACCTTGCCGATCGAGCTGTCCGCCTGGAACGGGCGATTGCAGTCGATCACCAGCCGCGAATAGGGCTGCATGATCGCTTGCGCGTCGAGTTCCTCGGCCATGAAGCGGACCACCGGCTCGATCCCGACATCCCAGGCGATGTGGCGGCGGCGTTCGCTTTCCGAGACGCCGAGATCGCCGAGCGCGCGGGGAATGCGACGCCCGGCATGGTCGCTGACCAGGAGGAACGGGGAGGTACCCTGTGGCCGCAATGTGACGACCGCCGGCGGTTCGTCCGGGGCGAGAAGGCGGGTCATGCAACAGTGTCCCTAAGAGTGCCCAAGAATTGGACAGAAAACAGCCGCGAATTCATCGGGAACCCTCAAAAGCCTTTGAAAGAAGGGGTGATTCGGGTGCTCAATCGAAATTGCCACGATTCTTGCTTCGTCGATGCGATAGCCCGGAAGTCCAGATGCCGATCCTGACCATCCATCACAAGACCGAATATTGCTACGCCCGGCCGGTGTCCTTCGGCGAGCATCGCATGATGCTGCGCCCGCGCGACGGCCACGACCTGCGGGTGATCGGCGAGCAATTGACTATCGAGCCTAGTCCGGTGTCGGTGCGGTGGATCCGCGATGTCTTCGGAAACACCGTCGGCATCGTCCGGTTCGCCGGGCAATTCGAAAAGCTCGTCTTTGACAGCAAGGTGAAGGTCGATCACCGCCCGTTGCGCGGCCTGCATCTCTCCGCGGAGGATTACGCCTTCCTGCATCCCTTCGCCTATGACGAAGAGGAAATGCCGGACCTCGCCTTATCGACCCAGCGCGCCTTCGACGATCCCGATCGCAAGATCGAACTCTGGGCCCGGCAATTCGTGCGCTCCGATGGGCAGACGCTGACGCAGGACCTGCTCACCGACATCACCCACGCCATCAGGCGCGACTTCGTCTATCGCCGCCGCTATCAGGCCGGCGTGCAGGAGCCGCTGGAAACGCTGCGCACCGGTATGGGCACCTGCCGCGACTTCGCGCTGTTCATGATCGAGGCGGTACGCTCCCTGGGCTACGCCGCGCGCTTCGTGTCCGGCTATCTGCATGTGCGCGGCGGCGATCACGAGCGCGTCGGCGGCGGCTCGACCCATGCCTGGGTGCAGGTCTATCTGCCGGGCGCGGGCTGGGTCGAATTCGATCCGACCAACGGCATCGTCGGCAATGCCGATCTTATTCGCGTTGCGATCGCGCGCGAGCCGCGGCAGGCGGTGCCTCTCTGGGGCAGCTTCACCGGGAGCCCGTCGGATCATCTTGAAATGAAGGTCAATATCCGGGTGGTGTCGGAGACGCAGAATTAGTCAGGCTCGTCTCGGCCGGGGTGAGCGATTTTGCGGCAGTGATGTCGGGAACTTAAGGCCAAGAACAGAATTGCAGCTTTCTCGGAATGAGGGCTGAGAGGCGGCCCGATAACCCCAGGGCAGTTTCGTTCATGCAGATCAGGATCGGCTACGACATCGGCTATGGGGCGGACGTAGCCACGCCGATGGTGATCATGCTGAACGTTCACCCGTCGCGCCATGGCGATCTGGTCGGAACCGAAGAGATCACCACCCAGCCTTACGCGCCGATCACCTATTACCGCGACGGCTTCGGCAATGTCTGCGGCCGGCTGGTCGCGCCTCCGGGTGGCCTGGTCATCTCCTGCCGCGCGCTCGTGCGCGATTCCGGCTTGCCGGACGCGGTGGTGCCGACGGCGATGCAGCTTCCGATCGAGCAATTGCCGGACGACTGCCTCGTCTATCTGATGGGCTCGCGCTATTGCGAGACCGACAGGCTCACCGATCTCGCCTGGTCACTGTTCAAGGATACCAGGCCCGGTTGGGAGCGGGTGCAGGCGATCTGCGACTATGTGCACAATCATCTGACCTTCGGCTATGAATTCGCAGCGTCCACCAAGTCCGCGCATTCGGTTCATGACGAGCGTCGCGGCGTCTGCCGTGACTTTGCGCATCTCGCGGTGACGCTGTGCCGCTGCATGAACATTCCGACCCGTTATTGCACCGGCTATCTCGGCGATATCGGCGTGCCGATCGATGAGGCGCCGATGGATTTCTCGGCCTGGTTCGAGGTCTATCTGTCAGGCAGCTGGTACACGTTCGATGCGCGGCACAATCATCCGCGCATCGGCCGCATCCTGATGGCGCGCGGCCGCGACGCCGCCGACGTTCCGCTCACCAACTCGTTCGGCCGCACCACGCTGACGAAGTTTCAGGTCTATACCGACGAGGTCATTTGAGCGCCGCGGCAAGCGCGTCGTAGCGTCCCGGGAAATACGACACATTGTGCCAGGGGCGCTTGCCCATGAAGTCTGCAAGTTTGCGGGCCTGAGCGCGATCCACGCCGAACAGGATGATGCGCCGGTTGAAATCGTCTTCGGGCACCGCGATTTTTTTCAGCTTGCCGGAAATGACATCCTCGACCGGTGCACTGATCGCGCCGGGCACGCTTCCGGCTGCGAAGTCCTCCGCCGCGCGCGCGTCGATATAGACCGCGCTCTGATCGGCCTTGAAAACGCGCACCACGCCGGCAAGCTCGATTTCGACAGGCCCGCCGAGCGCCCGCCAGACTGGGATTCCCAACTGGTAACGCTGCACATTGCCGAAGCCGGCATTCGACAATTGCTCGCCCAGCCTGCGGCTCGCCTGGCAATAGGGTCCGTTGCAATACAGGATCAGCGCCGCCGCCTTGTTACCGCCCGTGAGCGATTCCACCGCGGCGACGGCGGCCGCCGGATCGGTGCCCAGATTGCGGGCGCCCGGAATATGGCCGGCGTCGAACTCTGACCGGGTGCGGGTATCCAGGATGAATGCGGCGCTGTCGTTGAGCGCCGCGCGCATCTGCTGGGTGCTGATCTCCGGCGTCTTGCCGGATTCGCCCAGTGTGGCGTGGAAGATCGTCGTCGGTTCCGCGCCATAGGCATTGGACGACAGGGTCAGTACGACCGAGACCGTCATCCATTTCCAAATCTTGCCGATCATCTTGACCTCCCTGATCTTCGCGGCGGAACTGCCGCGCGAGATCATCAAACGCGGGGGCCTCCGGAAAATCCAAGATGATCGCCTGAGAGGAGCGCGCAGTTTTTCTGCGCTCTGATCCTTATGCGGGGTGGCCGAGCGGTCCCAATGCGTCGGCCACGATGACGAGCGAGGCTTTGACGGCTCCAATCAGTCCATCGGCGTTGTTGAACGGACCGCGACCGGTTGCTGACGCGAGATACAAGGTGCGCCGGATCGAGGGATCCACGATCTGGCGGGCATCAAGCTTGCCGTCGCGGACCTCGTCGATCACCGCGAAGTAGGGCAGGATGCTTGCGGCGGCGCCGCGGCTCACAAGACTTTTCATGGCCGAGATCGAGCGCACTTCATAGGCCACCCGCAGGTCTCGTTTGAGCTCGCGGGCGGCGCTGGCGACCGCCGTTCGCACGGTGTCGCCGTCCTCGGGCATCGCGAGATCCAGCGCCAGCACGTCGGCGAAAGCAATCGGCTGACGCCTGTTGGTGTCGGGCAAGGTCACGAGCACAAGATCGTCCTGCAGCAGCGGCAGGCGCGACAAATGCGGCAGGTCAGGCACGTCGTAGCAGAGAATGAAATCGACCTCGTCGCGCAGCAGCACGTCGAACAGAACGTGGCTCATCGCCTCGACCAGGCTGAGCGACACGCGGGGGAGGCGTTCTCGTGCCGTCATGGCGATCTCGGTCCCCACAATCAGCATGAGTGCTGGTGTGATACCGAGGCGCAGGGCCTCGGTATCAATCTGCTCGCCCGCCCGCAGGTCCTTGCGGGTCTGTTCAATGAGCTTCAGGATTTCGACGGCGCGCTCGCGCAGCAGCCGTCCTGCCGGTGTCGGTTCGACGCCGCGGGAATGCCGCACCAGCAGCGACACGCCGAGGCCGTCTTCCAGCTGCCGGATCTGCATGCCAAGCGCGGTCTGGGCGACGCGCAACTGCTCGGCCGCGCGCGTCATGTTGCCGGTTTCGACGACACTCAGGAAATATTTCAGCTGGCGCAGATTCATGACGGTTCCGCCGGCACTTGCCGCAGCATAACCGGGTCCGCGGCCCAGTCGATTCCGGATTCCGGTTGCACCGGCAGGCTTTTCGTCTATCTCGCCCTGTGGATAAGCTGGAAAACAATGAATTTTCCGCGCAATCTCCAGCATTGCGAGGCTCGGCTCAATCGGCGGCTATCATTGGCTTCCGTCGATTCGCTATAGCCATACCCATGCGCTTCTCGCCCGATTTCCTTGACGAAATCCGAACCCGCCTGCCGGTGTCGGAGGTGGTGGGCCGGCGCGTGAAGCTGAAAAAAGCCGGGCGCGAGTGGCGCGGGCTGTCGCCGTTCAATCAGGAAAAAACGCCGTCGTTTTTCGTCAACGACCAGAAACAGGCCTGGTTCGATTTCTCGTCCGGCAAGAACGGCTCGATTTTCGATTTCATCATGCTGACCGACGGGGTGACGTTCCCGGAAGCGGTCGAGCGACTGGCGGTCATGGCAGGCCTGCCGATGCCGAGGGTGTCGCGCGAGGACGAGGTGCGCGAGCATCGCCGTAAATCGCTGTACGACGTGATGGAGCTTGCGACGAAATTCTTCGAGGCGACCTTGCAGTCGCGGGCCGGCGCCAAGGCGCGCGGCTATCTCGCCGATCGCGGATTGGGCCCCGAAACCCAGCTGAAATTTCGCATGGGCTATGCCCCGCCCGACCGTTTCGCGCTGAAGGAGCATCTCGGCCAGCAAGGCATTCCGGTCGAAGATATGATCGACACCGGCTTGCTGATCGCGGGCGACGATATCCCGGTGCCGTATGACCGGTTCCGCGACCGGGTGATGTTTCCGATTGCCGATTGGCGCGGCCGGCTGATCGCCTTCGGCGGACGCGCGCTCGATAAGGATGCGCCGGCGAAATATCTCAACTCGCCGGAGACCCAGCTCTTCCACAAGGGCTCGATCCTGTTCAACGGCGCCAAGGCGCGGATCGCGGTGCATGACGGCAAGGCGCTGATCGTGGTCGAGGGCTATGTCGACGTGATCGCGATGGTGACGGCCGGCTACGAAGGCGCGGTGGCGCCGCTCGGCACCGCGCTGACGGAAGAACAGCTCGGGCTGCTCTGGAAGATCGCCGACGAGCCGATGCTCTGCTTCGACGGCGACAAGGCCGGGCGGCGCGCGGCCTATCGCGCGGTCGATCTGGCTTTGCCAAAATTGCAGCCGGGCAAGAGCCTCGCCTTTGCGATGCTGCCGGAGGGGCAGGACCCGGACGATCTGATCCGCTCCGGCGGCCGCGCCGCGATGGAAGAAGTGCTGAAAAGCGCGCGACCGCTCGCCGACATTCTCTGGATGCGCGAGACCGAGAGCGCCTCTTTCAACACGCCGGAGCGCCGGGCGGCGCTGGAAGCCCGCATTGGCGAGATCCTGGGGGGCATCGGCCACGAATCGGTTCGCAAATATTACCGGCAGGACTTCGAGGCCCGGGTGCGCGCGCTGTTCATGCCGGCCCAGTCGCAGGGCGGGTTCGAGCGCGGCCGTGGCTTTCAGCCAGGCAGCCGGCGCGGCGGGGCGCGGGGAGACTGGCGCGGGGCGCAGCGCCAGTCTCCCCGCGATCCGTTCGCGCAGTCCGCGCGGCTCGGCCAGAGCCCGCTGGTGCGGGGCTTCCGCAGCGCGATATCGCCGCGCGAGGCGCTGATCCTGCTGTCCGTGATCGAGCATCCCTGGCTGCTGGAGGCCCATACCGAGGAATTCGCCGAGATCGAGTTCTTCCACCCGGACGCCGATTTGCTGCGGCGGAGCATCCTCGATGCCGTATCCGGGGAAGCGGTGCTCGACCCGCAGCTGCTGCAGGAGGCCCTGTCGGCGCGCGGCTTCGGGCCGCTGGTATCGCGGGTGCGGGCGGCCATCACCCATACCTCGGACTGGCCGGCGCGCCCGGGAGCCGGAGAATCCGACGTGGCGCAATGGTGGGCGCACATCGTTACCTTGCATCACAAGGCGCGCACGCTAAATAGGGAGCTCAAGGACGCAGAGCGCGCGCTCGGGGACGATCCAAGCGAAGCCAATCTGGCCTGGATCCGGGACGTTCAGAACAGGCTTGCGGCGCTCGAGGGGACCGAGGCGCTGATCGAGGGTTTTGGGGCCTCGTCCGGCCGGCCGGCGCGCGGCATGTGAAGTTGGGCCCCGTTTGCGGGGCTTTTTTGGCGAATGGCTTTCGGTTGCAGGGCCAAGGGGTTACGGGGTTAATTCCGACTTAACGGGCGCCCGCGAAAGTGGGTGTTGTGATTCGGCCACCCGGCCCGGGCGGGACTCGCGGTAAGATGCGGGGTCGCGCCATAGGGTAGGGGTGGACGAAACGGCGGGGGACGCTCGCCGCAGGAGAGAGAGCTTCATGGCGAGCAAGAGCGCGGCTAGCAAGAGCGCTGGCAAGACGGCGGCCAAGGTCAAGAATTCGATCAAGAACACGGTCAAGTCGCTGTTCAAGAGCGCCACCGGCAAATCCGCGTCCAAGCCGGAGCCCAAGGCCAAGGAAGCGGTGAAGGAACCGGTGAAGGCACCGGTCAAGGTCGCCGCCAAAGCATCCGCAAAGGAGGCCCCCGCAAAGCCAGCCCCCGCCAAAGAGACCGCAAAATCCGCTGCCGCTCCGAAATCCGCTCCTGCTCCGAAAGTGCCTCCCATGCGTCAAGAAGTGTCCCGTACCGCTGCCCTGAAAGCCGGCGCCAAGGCCGTCTCCGAGAAGGAGGCCGTGAAAGCCAAGGTTGCCGCCAAGGAAGAGGCCGACAAGGACACCGAGACCACCCCCGATACGCCGCTGCCGCTGCTCGATCTCTCCGACGCCGCCGTCAAGAAGATGATCAAGCAGGCCAAGAAGCGCGGCTACATCACCTATGAGCAGCTCAATGCCGTGATGCCCTCCGAGGAGGTCACCTCCGAGCAGATCGAGGACACGCTGTCGATGCTGTCCGAGATGGGCATCAACGTGATCGAGCAGGACGAGGCCGACGCCGACGCCGAGAAGGAAGAGGACGACGACGACGAGGGCGGCGAGCTGGTCGAGGTCACGTCCAAGCCGCTGATCGTCAAGTCCGACAAGGAGCCGTCGGAGCGCACCGACGATCCGGTCCGGATGTATCTGCGCGAAATGGGCTCGGTCGAGCTCTTGTCGCGCGAGGGCGAAATCGCCATCGCCAAGCGCATCGAGGCCGGCCGCGAGGCGATGATCGCAGGGCTGTGCGAAAGCCCGCTGACCTTCCAGGCCATCATCATCTGGCGCGACGAACTGAACGAGGGCAAGGTCTTCCTGCGCGACATCATCGATCTGGAAGCGACCTATGCCGGCCCCGACGCCAAGCTGCCGGCGCCGGTAGGTCCCGACGGCAAGCCGCTGCCGGGCGTGCCCGGCGCCGATATCGCCACGGACTCGCCGCCGTCCGCGCCGCCGCAGGCCACCCCGTTCAAGGCTGCGCCCGCCGGCGCCGACGCCGTGGAGAAGGACCCGGCCGAAATCGCCGCCGAAAACGACATGGAGGACGACGAGTTCGAGAACTCGATGTCGCTCGCGGCGATCGAACTCGAACTGAAGCCGAAGGTGCTGGAGACCTTCGACACCGTCGCCAACGAATACAAGAAGCTGCGCAAGCTGCAGGAGCAGGACATTGCCAACCGCCTGCAGAACGAGACGCTGTCGCCGTCGCAGGAGCGCAAATACAAGAAGCTGAAGGACGAGATCATCACCGCGGTGAAATCGCTGCGCCTCAACCAGGCGCGCATCGATTCACTGGTCGATCAGCTCTACGAGATCAACAAGCGCCTGGTCGGCCTCGAAGGCCGGATGATGCGGCTCGCGGAAAGCCACGGCGTCGCGCGCGAGGATTTCCTGAAGAATTATTTCGGCTCGGAGCTCGATCCGCGCTGGCTCAACCGCGTCTCCAAGCTCTCCGCCAAAGGCTGGAAGAACCTGGTCGCGATCGACAAGGACCGTCTGAAGGATCTGCGCGGCAACATCCACGTGCTGGCGTCCGAGACCGGGCTCGAGATCGGCGAATTCCGCAAGATCGTGCATTCGGTGCAGAAGGGCGAGCGCGAGGCGCGCCAGGCGAAGAAGGAAATGGTCGAGGCGAACCTGCGCCTCGTGATCTCGATCGCCAAGAAATACACCAATCGCGGCCTGCAATTCCTCGATCTCATTCAGGAAGGCAATATCGGCCTGATGAAGGCGGTCGACAAATTCGAATACCGCCGCGGCTACAAGTTCTCGACCTACGCGACCTGGTGGATCCGGCAGGCGATCACGCGTTCGATCGCCGACCAGGCGCGCACCATCCGCATTCCCGTGCACATGATCGAGACCATCAACAAGATCGTGCGCACGAGCCGCCAGATGCTGAATGAGATCGGCCGCGAGCCGACGCCGGAGGAGTTGGCCGAAAAGCTCGGCATGCCGCTGGAGAAGGTGCGCAAGGTTCTCAAGATCGCCAAGGAGCCGCTCTCGCTCGAAACGCCGATTGGTGACGAGGAAGACTCGCATCTCGGCGATTTCATCGAGGACAAGAACGCGATCCTGCCGATCGACGCGGCGATCCAGTCGAACCTGCGCGAGACCACGACGCGCGTGCTCGCCTCGCTCACCCCGCGCGAGGAACGCGTGCTGCGCATGCGTTTCGGCATCGGCATGAACACCGACCACACGCTGGAAGAAGTCGGCCAGCAATTCTCGGTGACCCGCGAACGCATTCGTCAGATCGAGGCGAAGGCTTTGCGGAAGTTGAAGCATCCGTCACGGTCGCGGAAGCTGCGGAGCTTTTTGGATAACTGACGCTTTCGCGTCCCGGGCGCGCTGCGGCATGCAATGCCGCTGCGCAGAACCGGGACCCAGCGTCATTGCCGGGCGTGACCCGGCAATCCATCGGAAACGAAAGCCCCGGCGAAAGCCGGAGTTTTCGTTTGGGCGTGCCCCACTCGCCGATCGTCCCCGCGAAGGCGGGGACCCAGAGCCACAAACGCCATGCTCAGCAATGGGCGCGGCTTTTTGCGTTGGATGTATTGGAGAACGAGCGCTAACAGAAGAGATCGTGAGTTGACTGCTTTGGTGGGTAGAAAAGCCCAACGATGATCCAACTCTTCGGATATTGATGAACTGTTCCAACAAAAAAGTGGGTATCGAACTTCTCGATCATTTCTTTTTCAAAGCGATTTCGGAAGGCTGCCTCCCATTTGTCGCCGTATTGCACCCGCCAAGCACGATAGGCTTGGCTCATTTCCCAGTCGGTGCAAATCAATGTGTGCCCGGTACAGTCGTTGTCGCCGCACTGGAATTCATATCTGAAATCGAAAGGAATTTTTTCGAGTGTTTGGTCTGGCGATCTTTGGAAGAGTGTGTCCTGTTTCAAGATCGATAATTGATGGGACGTCCAATTTTTCTCGGATCGTTCAACAATCAGTCGCCTTATTCGATGTGGACGAAATATTCCAAGTGTTGGCGAGCCGTTCTCATCTCGTTCACGTTGGATTCGACACAAAGACTTTCGGCGCAATGGTTCAATGATTTGGCGGCGGGCGCGCCATCCGTCCTTTGTTCCGACTTGTTCAGCCACAGAAACTGAATCTGGGTTTATCTTGTAACTTTCTGGCCTGCCATCATTCGCCTTAAGCACGTTCACATCGATCCATTGCCACTTGCTGAAGCGCTTTTCGTGATCCATCAAGCGGTACGGCACTGGAAACAATCGAATCCATTCTCCGTTGTCGGTGACGCCTGCCGTACAAGATGCTTCGATGCTTTTCTCCGAAGGAACCGGATAGGTCCGCACTGTAATGAGCGCTCGCCTCTTGATCCAATCTGGCATGGCAGCGTCCTTCCGCTGCTGGGGCAAAAAATGATCAGTTAATTACTGGTTCGTCGTGTGCAATTCTTACTTAGATTTCAACGCAGCAACGCCAGTTCTGACCCCCAGATGTCGAACTGTCAGCGGAAGATTATCACAAACGGCAGTTGCAACAAAAGTACGATGACAGTGATGAGGGTCGCGCTCGAAGCACATGAGGCAGCTTCCCCCCGCTTTCGCAAGCTCAACCGCGATGCGCAGGTCTGATTGAGCAGCATCCGTTCGCATGTGCGCGGTGAATATTTTTGTGAATTTAGCGTAGTCCTTGCGACGCGCTGCGTCTCGCCCGACCTTTGGATCGCCTAAGCCTTTCAGGTGTATATATTCAATTCCTGCAGCGGCCAAAGCTGTAGACAGCGCGTTTTTAGCAAAACCCTTCCTGCGAGAAATCGGCAATTCACGAACGTCAATTAGCCGCCGAACCTTTGCACTTAGCAAAGTCTCGATGAAGTCGGCGAGCGAGGATCCCTCATACCCGATGGTCGTTAGTAGTGGGGTTTGTGCGTCCATGCTGCGAAGCTCTCTATTACCGTCGACGTTCAAGGCGCGCAAAGAAAGTTGCGCAACCTTTGACTGGCTGTTCGTGCCGCCGCTTTTTCCAGCCGCCCGACCCTCCGGTCGATCCGGCCCGGCTCGATGCAGGCGATCTTGGCCGTGCGTACCACGGACGGCGCTGGCAGTCCTGCGCGCTTCAAGTCTGTGATCGCGATATCGCTCGGCCAGGATTCGTTGTCCGCGCTTGTGATCATCGCAACCCATATCAAGCCATGCGCGGCGAGCTTGCGGTTCGAAATCACCAGCGCAGGGCGGCGCTTTTCGGCAAGCCGGTCGGCATAGGGGAAGGGGACCACGACGATGTCGAACGGGTCGAAGCGTCGATCCTGCTCAACCATGTGCGGCGTCATCCTGAGGTGGCCGCCGAAGGGCGGCCCTCGAAGGATGGCCGCGCCGTCGCCCTTCGAGGCTCGCTTCGCTCGCACCTCAGGGTGACGGCGAACGCGAAATCACAGCCCGCCATAGGCCTTCTCGTCGGCTTCGTTGGCCCATTCGGAGAACGTCGCGAACGGATCGTCGGCCTCGTTCGCCGGCGCCTTGTCGAGCAACACGCCATCGTCCGTTACGCGATAGCGCAGCGTGTCGCCCGGCTTGAGGCCGAGTTGCTCGCGTATTTCGCGCGGGATCACGGTCTGGCTCTTGACCGATACTTTCGAGAACGTGGATGCAGGCCGGGCCGGGCGGTTCATGCCGGTAAGAATAACTTACCGTCTTACAGCCTGCAAGGCGTCGAATACCGCGGCGCCGTTTGCCTGTCACCCGGTGCGCCCAGGGGCGCTCTCAGAGCACTGACGCGGAGAGGATTGCGGTCACAATGGCCGCTTGACAAAACTCCGATCTAGGACTATATTCCCCGTCATCCCGTCCCTGCTGCAAGGGGCGTCTGATCAGCGTCATGAGACGCGGGGCGGGGAGCGGTGGCCGTGTGCGCGCTCGAGACGTGGAGCGCGGCGCGGAGGCCCAAGCTGCGATTGCCCGATCCACGGACCGTGGGTCAGCAGCGGAGGATAACAGGCGGCCTGGCCAGGGCACGGCTCCTCCGGGGTTGTCGCAGAGCAAGCCTCAAACACCGCGTGCGGAACGCCGGGCGACCGGCGGTTCGTGGTGACTAAGCTCGTGTGGACCAACTCAACATCCCACACGGGGCCATGGGCAGGCTGAAAGCCCGGCGTTCCGCGCGCCCTTGCGATCATGCGAGGGGAGGGAATGCGACGAGGCGACCAAGGCGCGCCCGCGCCTCAAACAACAGGGCCGGTCGCGTGCGCCCGCAACGCCCCGCGCGTCCGCGACGCCCAAGGCCGGCATCGGCACGCGCGGCGTGTCGATTTGTTGCTGGCGTGTAAAGTTGCCGCGGCTGGCTCATTTCAGCCGCTTTTATGACCGCGATTGAGCGCGGGGATGAGATCGACGCCGGCGCGATTCAAATCCGGTTCAGGGCTTTCGGATTCGTGTCGCGCGCCCGTGTCGGCGTTCAGGTCAATGAAGGGTCATCATGCAAACGGGATCGGGCGGCGCAGGCGTCGCGGCGTACCGGCAATTCGGTGTCGCGTTGCTCGCGCTGACGCTGACGGGCGCCGCCGCGAGCGGCACGGCGCGCGCGCAATCGAGCGAGCCTCGCATTGTCGATTTCGACTGGGTCGATTCCGCGCGCGGGCGGCAGGTTCCGGCGCGGCTGCATTGGCCCGATAGCGCGCGGGGCAATGCCGCAAAGCATGCGCGGGTGCCGCTGGTCGTGTTCTCGCATGGCATGGGCGGTTCGCGCCGCGGCTATTCCTATCTCGCGCGCGCCTTCGCGGCCCGCGGCGTCGCCAGTCTGCACGTCCAGCATGTCGGCAGCGACCGCTCGGTCTGGGCCGGCAATCCGTTCGCGCTGGTGCAGCGGCTGCAGACGGCGGCGCATGAGAGCGAGGCGCTGGCGCGCGGCCAGGATATCCGCTTCGCGCTCGATCGCGTGCTGTCGCATGAGGCCGGTCCGTATGGCGCGCGGATCGATCGTAAGCGCATCGTCGCGGCCGGGCATTCGTACGGCGCCAACACCGCACTGGTTGCGGTCGGCGCCGGCGTGATGCGCGACGGCCGGCGGCTGGAGGCGAAGGATCCGCGCTTTTCGGCGGCGATCCTGATTTCGTCGCCGCCGTTTTACGGCGAGAAGCAGCTGTCCTCGGTGCTCGACAGCGTCACGGTGCCGACCCTGCATGTGACCGCCACCGACGATGTTATCCAGATCCCGGGCTATTACTCGCCGGCGGCCGACCGGCTCGCGATCTACAACGCCATCGCCGCGCCGCGCAAAGCCATCGCCGTGTTTCAGGGCGGGTCGCATAGCATGTTCACCGATCGCGCGGTGACCGGCGGCGTCGAGCTCAATCCGATGGTGAAGGCGGCCACGGCCGAATTGGCGCTGGCCTTCCTCGGCGCGGTCTACGAGGGCGATCGCGCGCCGATGTCGCGCTGGAATGACAAGTGGAAGCCGATCGTGGCGCTGGCGCCGGGGGTCTCACCGCTCGCCGCTCCGGTGGCGCGCGCGGGCGCGGTGTCGTCGCGGGACCGGTAATGCCCGGTCGCGCTAGGAGGCCATCGCCTCCTGTTCCTTGGGCGTAGCCGACGGCGCATCGTCGCCGCCGTCGCCCTGGGCAAGCCGGCGATAGACCTGCTCGAGCCGAAGAACGCGGGCGCGGCAAGCCTCGTCGCTGGTCTCGCGGGCGAGTTTGGCGCAGGCCAGGGCACGCCGCAGCAGGAACTTCGGACTTGCCAAATGCTGCACTCCACACTCGCCTCTGATGTTGCATCGCACCATATTTTGGTTTGCGACGCAACAGTGACATTGGGCCACACGCCGGACGCGGGCTGGCCTCATTCAACGCGGCGCGACCGTGCCGGGTTCCATGCAGGGCTGACCGCGCGCCCGTGAGCCTTGCCGCTGGCTGGAACCGGGCGTATCTCAGTTTGAAATTATTCCAGACTGGAGCGCGGCCTCATGCTCTCTCCCTTCGCCTCGCGGCGGCGCTTCTCCGATCTGTCGGAGGGCGAGGTGCTGGCGCTGGCGATCTCGTCGGAAGAGGACGACGCGCGCATCTACGCGACCTATGCCGAGCAGCTTCGCCACCAATATCCCGCGACCGCGGAGATGTTCGACGCGATGGCGGCGGAGGAGGACGGCCACCGGCGCATCCTGATCGACACCTACGAACGAAGGTTCGGCAAGGTGATCCCGCTGATCCGGCGCGAGCATGTCGCCGGCTTCTATTCGCGCCGTCCGGTCTGGCTCATTCAAAATCTCGGCCTCGACCGCATCCGCAATGAGGCCGCGCGCATGGAAGATGACGCGGCGAATTTCTACACCCGCGCCGCGCAGTCCGCGAGCGAGCCCGCCACCCGCAAGCTGCTCGGCGATCTCGCCGCCGCCGAACGCAAGCACGGGCATCGCGCCGAGGAGATCGCGGCGGCGCAGGAGGGCACGTCCGCGCGCAGCGACGAGGACGAGAAGGCGCACCGGCAATTCATCCTCACCTATGTGCAGCCGGGGCTCGCCGGCCTGATGGACGGCTCGGTGTCGACGCTGGCGCCGATCTTCGCGGTCGCGTTCGCGACCCAGAACACCTGGACCACGTTTCTGGTCGGCCTTGCGGCGTCGGTCGGCGCCGGCATCTCGATGGGCTTCACCGAAGCCGCCCACGACGACGGCGTGATTTCAGGCCGCGGCTCGCCGCTCAAGCGCGGCCTTGCCTCCGGCATCATGACGACGGTGGGCGGGCTCGGCCACGCGCTGCCCTATCTCATTCCGCATTTCTGGACCGCGACCACCATCGCCGGCATCGTGGTGTTCGTCGAATTATGGGCGATCGCCTTCATCCAGAACCGCTACATGGAAACGCCGTTCCTGCGCGCGGCGTTTCAGGTGGTGCTGGGCGGGTCCTTGGTGCTGGCGGCTGGGATTCTGATCGGGGGGAGTTAGAGGGCAAGCCTTCGCGACGGTCTCGTGTCCCGGGCGCGCTGCGGCATGAAATGCCACTGCGCAGAACCGGGATCCATGCTGTGCGAAGCGCGCGGCACATGGTGTCCGAGGCGCGCAACCCATCCTGCGCTCGGACTCTCGTGCGGCGCTTGCAAGGTAGTTTAGGTTTTCTTCACTCGACGAGTTCGGGTGCGGTTGGTCGATTTTTTCTTGACCTGAAGCTTAGCGCCCTTGTCTCTAGTTGGGGCGATTGTGCGCCGTCTATGCTCCACGATAAATCCAGCCACCCTAGGTCGGATTAGGGTGTCACTAAGAAAGATTACCTCGGCACCGACAGATTTTTCGCCCGCACTGTAATTGAGGAGGTAGGAGATCGGAAAAAAAGTTGAGTAAGCGCTCCGTATTTCAGGGACGTCGTCGTACGACACTACCCATTTCGTTTTGCGGTGGCGTTTGAGCAGATTTGCAATTTCGATGTGATCTTTCGGTTCGTAGAAATTCTTGTAGAGCTTTCGTCCTTTTACGAAGTAGGGCGGATCTAAGTACAAAAGGGAGTTTTGTTTCGTAATCTTTCTCTGCAAATACTCCAGTGCGTCTAAGTTTGTTACGTCGATTTGGCTGGCGTGACGCGACAGTGCCTTTATGTTTTCGATTTGCTTTTGTTTGACCAGCCGGGCATCAATTTTCCATTTGCTTTTTTGATCATATCCGCCGATTGGGCCGGCACCCTCGATAATCCCAGAACGGTTAGTTCGATTTAAAAAATATGCGGAAAAGCCCAGAGCGAGCGCGTTGTCGAAATCTGCCTTCTCCCAAATCTCCCGCTGGCGATGCCATTGATCAATGTTGACGGGCGTCCGTTCTAGTAGACGACAGAACTTTTCCGTATTAAAAAGAGCTGAGATCCAAAAGGCGTAGACGGATTGATCTATGTCGTTGATGGAAACTCGTTCAACAAATCCTGTGGTCAGTAGTTTTATGGCGAGTCCGGCGCCGCCGGCGTATGGCTCGCAGTAAACCGATCCAAACAGTTTATTCTCGCGAATCAGCTCGGCAAAGAATGGGAAAAGCTTCGCCTTTCCGCCAGGATAGCGGAGGGGGGAAATAATCATTAAGCGTACTTCTTTACAAATTGGTCGATCGTATCGCGCGCCTGAAGGACCCTAGTTTCGTTTGGAATGAGATTTCCGTGTGCGCCGAGGTTTAGAAACGAGAGGTGATCCTTTTTAAATTCACTTAGTACCTTTTTATCGGCGCTGGGTAGGTTTATCGCATTGCTCGCGCAGAGATTTAAACAGGCTTCTAAATCAAGCTTGCTTCCCAACTTATTGGCTTTTTGATCTTCAATAATGTGCTTGAGAATTGCTTCGACGATATTCCGCAAGAGAAAGGTGGCTGCGGCAGGGAATTTATTGCACCTTATGTCGTTTGCTTCTTTCATCAATTGTTTTACTAGGCCATTGTTTAGTGCGGCCGTATAGCCAAAGAGAGTCCCGGGCTTGGTCGAGTTTGTAGCGCCTTTGGACGAAGCAGTGGAAGAAGTCGAAGATGACGAGCTTTTCGAGGCGCTGCTGCCGCTTGCGCTTGCGGCTTTGGAGCTTCCGCCTGAGGTAGAGGTGTCGTTGTAATCCGCAAAAACGGCTGCATACGTTGCTGTTGCGCCCATTCCTTTGACGGGAGATATGACAAGCTTTTTGACCAGGTGCTTGAGTTTTTTGTCAGCTCCCTTCGCAAAAATAATCTTGAGATTTGCAGTGTCGTAGCTGATTCCGACTTTGTCTTTGTGACCGCTCGTTTGCAGAAAGCGAACCGGAGGATTGAAGGCTAGGCCAGGCTTGAGTAGTGCGGCTTTCTCTGCGCTCGTCCACGTTAGAGAAAGTGCTTTGAGGTAGAGTTGGTACTCAAGGATAAGTTCTTTAATTTCCCCTTGAGTGACTTTGAACAGCTTCGCGAGTTTGTTTAGTGATTTGCCCGATTTCCACTCGTCATAGACTGCTTTGCGACTTCCTAGGTAGCCCCATCTCGATTTGTCGCCGGTCCCAAAATGCGCGCTCGCCATTATTGGCATTAGTGCATCGCGGTCTGGAGCGACGCTGCAATGAACCTTGAGCAGATTGGCTTTTGCCGCCTCTGAGATGTGCGGCACGGTTGCATATTCTTTTGGAGGCTTGAGGAGCCCAGTTAATACCTTATACGCAGCTATGCGCGTGTTGCCTTCAATGACGACATAGAGAGGTGGTCCCGGTTGTCTGAACAGAGTTTCCGCGTCGATAAGTGGAGCCTCTGCCGGGGTTAGGCCGCCATGCGGATTGGCAGCGCGTTGAAGTAGGCTTGATCGGGTGTGGTTCCGTCAAGGCT